>Ga0209646_1000125_pt1 | contig 135847 bp, 120 predicted proteins | sample AraplaL_Col_mTSA_FD_184259 | JGI IMG/M metagenome (GOLD analysis project Ga0209646, IMG submission 184259) | Arabidopsis root microbial communities from the University of North Carolina, USA - plate scrape CL_Col_mTSA (SPAdes) (version 2) | ecosystem: Host-associated > Plants > Roots >...
TCATCATGCCCATGGCCGAGCCGACGCCGAGCGCGCGCGCCTCGTAGGTGGCGGTGGTGATGACGCCACGGCCGACATAGTCGCGCAGCCGGGAAAAAGTATGGCTGCCGTCCGCCTGCCGCACCGGCTGGGCGTCGCGCCCGCCGCCGATCACCACCGGCAGGCCGCGCAGCTCGGGATAGCGCAGCAATTCGACGGACGCATAAAACGCGTCCATGTCGAGGTGGGCGATGCGGCGCTGGTCTTCAACCATGATGCGGAGAAAATTACTGTGAATACATACAGTATTCACTAAAACGCCTCAGTCCGCAAGACCCGCCCTATTTGCCGCCGCCGGGGTTACACTGGAGACCACGCCCGTTTCCTCCGGCCACCATGACCAAGCGCCTGACCCTCGCATTGCTGAGCATGTTGCTGTCCGCCCCGGCGGCGGGAGCGGCGCCGGACGCCTGCCCGCCGGCCAGCGCGGGCTTTAGCGACCTCGGCTACGCATCCTACCGCGACGGCTCCGCTATCCGCGGCATCACGGTCGACCTGCTGGAGGAAATCCACCGGCGCAGCGGCTGCGCCTTCCAGCTGGGCTGGTATCCGCACGGCCGGGTGTACGCGCAATTCTTCAGCGGCCAGCTGGACGTGACCGGCGCCGCGCTGCGCAACGCCGAGCGCGACCAGCACGGCGTATGGCTGCCCTACACCTATTCGCAGTTCGAACTGGTGCTGCTCAACCAGAGCGCCGGCGAGTTCCACAGCCTGGCCGATTTCGTCGAGCGCAGCACGGCGCGCCTGAACGTGGCGCGCAGCATCGCGTACTCTCCCGCGACGCAAGCGCAGATGGACCGGCTGCAAAAGCTGGGCCGGCTGGAATACGTCAACGACTTCGGCGTGGTGTTCCGCAAGATTCTGGCCGGCCGCGCCGAAGGCACGCTGGCGCCGCCGGCCATCCACGTGCTGCACCAGCGCCAGTTCCGCCTGCAGGGCAAGATGCGCGCCACCACCTTCGCCGAAGCGCCGCGCGCGATGGTGGGCATCTACGTGTCGAAGCATGTGCCGGCGGCACAGCGGCGGCGCTATACCGAGGCGCTGCGGACCATCGTCGGCGACGGCACGGTGCAGCAGATCTACCTGCGTTACCTGAGCGCCGACATCACCCGCCAGATCTTCGCCGGCGGCGTGCGCGATATTTTGGACGCCATGCCGGCAGACTAGCCATGGCGCGCGCGGAACCACGCCGCGCTGGCCTCGTCGGCCGGGAAGAACGACTCGACGCGCAGCTCGTGCACGGTGACGTCGTGCGGCGTGCCCAGCGTGGCGATGGTGGTGAACAGGTTCAGCTCGACGCCGTCCTTGCGCAAGGTCACCGGCAGGAAGGGCAAGGCGCGGCGGTCCAGGTTGGGCGACGCCTGGCCCAGGCCAGCGACGCCGGGCAGCGCCAGCAACTCGCCCAGCAAGGTGGTGGCCTCGCTGCCGGGACCGTCGCTCATGGCCTCGCGCTGTATCCAGTGCAGCAGGTCGGCGCCGACCTCCTCCCAGTTGTGCAGGTATTGCCGCGCGCCGTGCGGGTCCAGCATCAGCTTGAGCACGTTGACCGAGCCGTCGGTGGGGATAGGCGCGTCGGCCGGCAAGTCCAGCAGCCAGCGCATCATGCCGGCCGCCGGCGCGTTGGCCAGCGCCAGGTTCCACAGGCGGTCCACCACCAGCGCCGGATACGGCGCCTGCTGCGCCAGCATGAAGTCCAGCGCCCGCCGCACCGCGCCCAGCTCGGGATCGGACAGCTTGCGCTCCTGGTAGGCCGGCGCGAAGCCGGCCGCCAGCAGCATCACGTTGCGCTGGCGCAGCGGGATCTCCAGCACCATGCCCAGCTTGAGGATCAGATCCTTGCTGGGCTGCGAGCGCCCGCTTTCCAGGAAGCTGATGTGGCGCTGCGAAATCGTGCTCTCGGTCGACAGGCGCAGCTGGCTGTAGCCGCGCTTGCCGCGCCAGTACTTCAACGCGGCGGCGAAGTCGCTGAAATAATCGGTCGCGCCGTGGGCGCCGGATGGATGCGATGCGGACATGCGGGTCTCCTTATCCGGCAATGATAGCCCGGCTGCGATCACGCCGCGTTCACGAAGCCGGTGACGCGGGTCAGGCGGCCGTCCTCGCCCAGCTCGGCGACATCGGTGCCGTGCGCCACCGGCGCGCTGCCGGGCACGGCCAGCGTCCACGAGAAACGCACCACGTCGTTGTGGCCGTCCGGCGTGCCGTCGAGTTCGAAGCGGAAGCCGGGGAACTGGCTTTGCGCGCCGGCGATCATGGCGTCGATGCCGTCGTGGCCGGCGCCGCGCATCATCGGGTCGAGGTAGCGGGCGTCCAGCGCGAAGGCGCGCGCCACCAGCGCGCGGCGGGCGGCGGCGTCGCGTTCGTTCCAGACGGCCAGGTATTGGGTAGCGATGTGGGCTGGGGTTTGCATGTTGATCTCCTTGAGTGGTTGATGTCGAATCGACAGAAACCATTCTCCGGAAATCGGTGCGGCGCGGCGATTACGTCCCAGGTAATCGTCGCGCCACCACCAGCACGGCGCCGGCCACCAGGCTGGCCGCCAGCAGATAGATGCCATTGGCCGTGCTGCCGGTCGCGTCCTTGATGGCGCCGACCAGGTAGGGAGACGCGAAGCCGGCCAGGTTGCCCACCGAATTGATCAGCGCGATGCCGGCCGCCGCCGCTGCGCCGCCCAGCATCGCGGTCGGCAGGCTCCAGAAGATCGGGAAGGTACTCAGGATGCCGGCAGTGGCCACGCTCAGGGCGGCCATCGCGATCACGGTGTTGTCGCTGTAGACCGTGGCCACCACCAGGCCCAGCGCACCGGCCACGGCGGCAGCCGCCGCGTGCCAGCGCCGCTCGCTGCTGCGGTCCGAGTGGCGCGCGGCCAGCACCATCGCCACCGCCGCCACCGAATACGGGATCGCCGTCAGCAAGCCGATGTCGAACACGTTCTTGACGCCGCTGTTCTTGATCAGCTGCGGCAGCCAGAAGCTCACGCCGTACAAGCCCATCACGAACAGGAAGTACACCAGCGCCAGCAGCCACACCGTGCCGCTGGCGAACACCCGCGCCAGCGGCAGGCGCTGCTGGTGCTGGCCGTCTTCGGCGATGGCGCGTTCCAGTTGCAGTTTTTCATCCTCGGTCAGCCACTTGGCGGCGCGGATGCCGTCGTCCAGGTAGAACAAGGTCCACACGCCGATCAGCACCGACGGCAAGCCCTCCAGCAGGAACAGCCATTGCCAGCCGCTCAGCCCATAGCGTCCGGCGAAGGCCTGCATGATCCAGCCCGACAGCGGCCCGCCCACCACACCGGCCACCGCCACGCCGCTCATGAACAGCGCCACCATGCGCGCGCGGCGGTGGGCCGGATACCAATAGGTCAGGTACAGGATGATGCCGGGGAAGAAGCCCGCCTCCGCCGCGCCGAGCAGGAAGCGCAGCAGGTAGAACGTCGCCACGCTGTTGGCCAGCATCAGCGCCGACGAGATCAGGCCCCAGCTGATCATGATGCGGGCGATCCAGATGCGGGCGCCGGTGCGCGTCATCAGCAGGTTGGACGGCACCTCGAACAGGAAGTAGCCGATGAAGAAGATGCCGGCGCCCGCGCCGTACACGGTATCGCTGAAGCGCAGGTCGGCCAGCATCTGCAGCTTGGCGAAGCCGACGTTGACGCGGTCCAGGTAGGCGGCCACGTAGCACAGGAACAGGAAAGGCATCAGCCGCCAGCTGACGCGGCGGTACAGGGGATCGAGATGGCGGTCGTCGTGGTGCATGGCTGGGGTCCTTATTCCGGGTGTTCGGCGCGAGGCCATAGTGACACCGGATCGGGGGCCGCAAACAAATTTTCTAAATAATTTAGAAAAACCCTTGCGGAACGGATTAAGCACCTTGTAGAATACGGCCTCGTTCAGCAGTTGCAACAAAGTAGTGAAGCAAAGCTGATATGTTTTCTGGGTGCTTAGCTCAGTTGGTAGAGCGGCGCCCTTACAAGGCGTAGGTCGGGAGTTCGACCCTCTCAGCACCCACCAAGGAAACAGAAAAACGAAATTTGGAGCGGTAGTTCAGTTGGTTAGAATACCGGCCTGTCACGCCGGGGGTCGCGGGTTCGAGTCCCGTCCGCTCCGCCAAATTCCTTTAAGGGCCCGATTCGTCGGGCCCTTAATCATTTCTGCGCCGATTAATACGCGATTAAGCTTAGGCTTGCACATCGGGTGTTATCCTCCCGGCATGATTCTCTCCACCACGTCCTTGCCTCCCTATCTGCGATTCCGCGTGCGCATGGCGCAGCAGGCGATGCTGCAATTCGCGGTCAGCTTGAAGAGTTCGCTCGAATACATCCTGCTCGGTTTCGGCCAGGTGCTGGTGGGCCTGGTCGCCTGCCTGGCCTTGCCCGGACTATTCGCGGCGACGCGGCCGTGGCCGCAGGCGCTGGGCCTGTTCGCCGGCCAGGCGCTGATCGCCAGCGCGCCGGTGTGGCTGCTGCGCAAGCGGCTGCTGCCGGCGCAGGTACTGCAGTGGTGCCGTCCGCTGCCGATAACCGCGCGCTCGCACTGGGCCGCCAACATCGCCGTGGCCGGCATGATCATCGTTCCATTGAGCCTGGCCTACGCGCTGTCCACCGCGATCTGGCTGTTCCAGTGGCCGGACTGGCTGCAACCGGTGGCGCCGCAGGCACTGCTGCTGACCGCCGGCTCGCTGCTGCTGGGCTGGATCATCTCGACGCTGGTGCTGGCCCAGCGCTGCCGCATGCCGGCCGCCGCCCGGCTCGATCCAGACCGCCCCGCGCCCGGCCCCTACGCACCACGCCTGCCGGCCAGTGCCGGCACCCCGCCAGCGATGCAGCGCGCACGGACCGCGCTGTATCACTGGCACCAGCTGTTCTGGCTGCCGTTCTGGCGCGCTGAAAACCTGGCCGGCATCCAGCAGACCGTGCTGCTGCTGGGCGCCGTGCTCGGCATTGGCGTGTGGCTGTGGCATCCGGCCGTGGTGCCGCCGGCGCTGTGGGGCTTCAACGCCGCGCTGCTGCTGATGGTGCTGACCGACCGCGGCGACAAGGCCGTCACCGAACAGATCGCGCTGCTGCGTCCCGTCGCGGCGGCCTGGCCGGTGCGTATCGAGCGCCTGTTCCGCTTCGCCCGCTGGTCGGCATTGCTGCCCGGCTTGGCCGTGATGGCCTGGTTCGCGCTGCTGACGCTGGGCCACCTTGGCCGCGCCAGCACCGCCGGCTACAGCACCACCGTGGCCACCGTCTGGCTGTGCTTTGCCGGCGTCGCCCAGGCCGCCGCCGTCGTACTGCGCCGCCTGAGCGTGCGCGGCCGCGTGGGGCTGGTCATCAGCGCCATCATCATCCTCACCGCCATTGGAAGCGAACTATGGAATTGAAGCCCGTGCTGCGCATACAACAACTGACCTTCGAATACGCCAGCCACCCGCTGTTCCGCCGCTTCGACCTGCAACTGGACCCCGGCATCACCTGGCTGCGCGGCGAGAACGGCGCCGGCAAGACCACGCTGCTGAAGCTGGCCGGCGGCGCGCTGACCCCGCACGCCGGCAGCATCGCGCTGGACGGCCTCGACATCCAGGCCCAGCCGCTGGCCTACCGGCTGCAGTGCTACTACTGCGGCGGCGACACGCCGCAACTGCCGTGGCTGACCGTGCAGGAAATCCTCGACCTGCACCTGTCGCTGTATCCCGGCACCGACCCGGCGCTGCTCAACGCCGAGCTGCAAGCGTTCCACCTGCTGCACACGCTGGACCAGCCGGTGACCACGCTGTCGCTGGGCCAGCACAAGAAGATGCAGCTGTCGCTGGCGCTGGCGCTGCCGGTGCGGCTGCTGCTGATCGACGAGCCGTTCAACGGGCTCGACGTGGACGCCGTGGCCTACCTGCGCCAGCAACTGTCGGCGCCGCAGCGGCTGGCGCGCCAGTGCATCCTGCTCACCAGCCACCTCGACCCGGCCCTGCCGCTGTCCGCCACCGTGCAACTTTAAGTTATCATGGGAATGATGAGCCGGCCCGGCCCGCATTCCCGCACGGAGTTCCCCTGATGTTTGGTTTCCTGAAATCGCCCACGTTGTCGCCGCGTCTGTTGCGCCTGAAGGAATCGGCGCTGTTCGCCACGCTGACCCCGCTTGAACTGAAAATCGTCGACGGCCTGATGCACGAACGCCGCTACCTGGCCGACGAAATCATCTTCGACGAGGGCGAGGAAGGCCAGGCGCTGTACCTGGTGATGTCGGGGCGGGTGATCATCAGCCGCAAGCTGGGCGAGACGCGCGAGGTGGTGGCCGAACTGTCGGCCGGCGCCTTCTTCGGCGACCTGGCCCTGCTCGACAACACACCGCGCAACGCGCAGACGCGCGCTCTGGACAACTGCGAACTGGCGGTATTCTTCCGCGCCGACTTCATGGGCCTGATGGAGACCGACGCCGTGATCGGCTACAAGATCTCGCTGGCCCTGGCGCGCCACATCGGCAGCCGGCTGCGCGACTGGATGAGCGGCAAGCCGCAGATCGAGGCGATATGAACTTTTTGCCGACCCAACAGCGCGCCGGGCCAGTAGTCTGGAGCGGCATCATCGCCGCCACCTGCGTGCTGCTGTTCCTGCTGCAGCAGATGCTGTTCCTGGCCATCCCCTTTTTGCTGGGGATCGTGCTGTACTACATCCTGCAGCCGCCGATGCAGCGCCTGATCCGCATGGGCCTGAGCCACAACGCCGCCACGATGATCGTCGGCGGCGTGTTCCTGCTGCTGCTGGCGATAGCCGGGCTGGTGTTCATCTTCTGGGACAGCGGCCCGTCCGACTCGTGGCAGGACATGCTGGGCAAATACCTGACGGGCGGGCTGGAGTTCGTGCGCCACACGATGCTGTCGCTCGAGCGCGAGTTCCCCATCCTCAAGCAGATCAAGCTGGCGCGCACGGTCAACAGCCGCGTGAGCGCGTTCACCGGCACCTTCGTGCAAAAGCACCTGACCGACATTCTGGTATCGGTGGCGGCGTGGCTGCCATCGCTGCTGCTGGCGCCGTTCCTGACCTTCTTCTTCCTGCGCGACGGTTTGCGCTTCAAAAAGTTCCTCGCGCGCGCCGTACCCAATGCCTTCTTTGAAAAGACCCTGTGCCTGCTGCACGAAGTGGACCAGACCGCGCACCGCTACTTCCAGGGCCTGATCAAGCTGACCATCCTCGACACCGCGGTGCTGGCCATCGGCCTGTGGGCGATCGGCGTCTCGTCGCCGCTGGTGCTGGGGCTGATCGCGGCGATGCTGGCGTGGGTGCCGTACGTCGGCTCCATCGTCGGCTGCGTGCTGGTGGTGATGGTGGCCTCGACCGACGCGCCGGCCGACCCGGCGGTGGCCTACATGGCGATCGGCGTATTCATCGCCGTGCGGCTGCTGGACGATTTCGTCTTCATGCCGATGACGCTGGGCCGCAGCCTGCACATCCATCCGCTGATCACGGTGCTGATGATCTTCATCGGCGGCTCGGTGGCCGGCGTAGCGGGCCTGATGCTGGTGCTGCCGTTGCTGGGCGTGGTGATGGTCATCGGCGAAACGCTGGGCCGCTTGATCACCGATCCACGCCTGCGCGCCCGCCATCGCAACGCCATGGAACTGCGCACCCGCCAAGCCAGCGCCGACCTAACATAATTGGGGTCAAGTCTGACATTCGGACACGAGCTCTGCTGTAAGCAGGCGCTTTACAGCAGAGCTCGTGTCCGAATGTCAGACTTGACCCCAATATTATTCGCCCCATTGTTGTGAGATAAAAAAAGGGCCGCTGTTGTAGCGGCCCTTGTTCTTTGCTGCGATCGCTTACGCGGTCATCGCTTGCTTCTCGGCGGACTCGGCCACCACTTCCTCGTCGTCCGAGCGGATCAGGTGGTCGAAGGCCGACAGTGCCGCCTTCGCGCCTTCGCCGGTGGCGATGATGATCTGCTTGTACGGCACCGTGGTGACGTCGCCGGCCGCGAACACGCCCGGAATCGAGGTCTGGCCACGCGCATCGACTTCGATCTCGCCGTGGCGCGACAACGCCACCGTGCCCTTCAGCCATTCGGTGTTCGGCACCAGGCCGATCTGCACGAACACGCCTTCCAGCTCGACCTTCCTGGCTTCGCCCGACACGCGGTCGTTGTAGCTCAGGCCGTTGACGATCTTGCCGTCGCCGTGGATCTCGGTGGTCTGCGCCGAGACGATCACGGTCACGTTAGGCAGGCTGTGCAGCTTGCGTTGCAGGACCGCGTCGGCGCGCAGCTCGGCGCCGAACTCGATCAGCGTCACGTGCTTGACCAGGCCGGCCAGGTCGATCGCCGCTTCCACGCCGGAGTTGCCGCCGCCGATCACCGCCACGCGCTTGCCCTTGAACAGCGGGCCGTCGCAGTGCGGGCAGTAGGCCACGCCGTGGTTGCGGTATTCCTTCTCGCCCGGCACGTTGATCTCGCGCCAGCGCGCGCCGGTCGCCAAGATCACCGACTTGGCTTTCAGCGTCGCGCCGGTCGCGGTCTGCACCTCGATCAGCTTGCCCGGCACCAGCTTGGCAGCGCGCTGGGTGTTCATGATGTCGACCTCGTATTCCTTGACGTGCTGCTCCAGCGCCACGGCAAACTTCGGGCCGTCCGTGGCGGTGACCGAGATGAAGTTCTCGATCGCCAGGGTGTCGAGCACTTGGCCGCCGAAACGCTCGGCCAGCACGCCGGTCTTGATGCCCTTGCGGGCCGCGTAGACAGCCGCTGCCGCACCGGCGGGACCGCCGCCGACGATCAGCACGTCGAACACGTCTTTCTTGCTCAGCTCGGCCGCCTGGCGGGCGCCGGCGTTGGTGTCCAGCTTGGCCAGGATCTCTTCAACGCTGGTGCGGCCCTGGCCGAAGTGCTCGCCGTTCAGGAACATCATCGGCACCGCCATGATCTGGCGCGCCTCGACTTCCTGCGGGAACACGCCGCCGTCAATGGTGGTGACCTTGATGCGCGGGTTGATCACCGACATCGCGTTGAGCGCCTGCACCACTTCCGGGCAATTGTGGCAGCTCAGCGAGATGAAGGTTTCGAATGCGTAATCGCCATCCAGGTTGCGGATCTGCTCGATCACGGCTTCGTCGAACTTGATGGTGTGGCCGCCGACCTGCAGCAGCGCCAGCACCAGCGAGGTGAATTCATGGCCCATCGGCACGCCGGCGAAACGCACGCCGATGTCGGTGCCTGGGCGGTTGATGCTGAACGACGGCTTGCGTTCGGCATCGTCGGTGCGCTGGACCAGCGTGATCTTGTCGCTCAACAGGACGATCTCCTGGAGCAGTTCTTCCATCTCGCGGGCCTTGGCGCTGTCATCGAGAGAAGCGACGATCTCAATCGGTTGCACCACTTTTTCCAAGTAGGCTTTCAACTGGGTTTTGAGAGTAGCGTCTAACATGATTTTTCTTCCTTTTACAAATATTTAGGCGTATGCCGGGCCGGACGCCCGGACCGGCATCGCGGTATTACTTGTCTACTGCAGGCTGCTTCAAGACTTAGATCTTGCCGACCAGGTCCAGCGATGGGGTCAGGGTCGCTGCGCCTTCGGTCCATTTAGCTGGGCAAACCTGGCCTGGATGCTCGGCCACGTACTTGGCGGCCTTCACTTTGCGCAGCAGCTCGGAAGCGTCGCGGCCGATGCCGTTGTCATGCACTTCCATCACTTTGATGAAGCCTTCTGGATTGATGACGAAGGTGCCGCGCAGTGCCAGGCCTTCTTCTTCGATCATCACTTCAAAGTTGCGCGACAGGGTGCCGGTTGGGTCGCCGATCAGCGGGTAGTTCACTTTCTTGATCGCATCCGAGGTGTCGTGCCATGCTTTGTGCGCGAAGTGGGTGTCGGTCGACACGCCGTACACGTCCACGCCCAGCTTGGCGAATTCAGGCTGCTGCTCGGCCAGGTCTTCCAGTTCGGTTGGGCACACGAAGGTGAAGTCGGCTGGGTAGAACATCAGAACGGACCACTTGCCCTTCAGGGACTCTTCGCTCAGGTCGATGAACTTGCCGTTGGCGTATGCGGTGGCCTTGAATGGTTTGATTTGGGTATTGATCAGAGACATTGTGGTTTCCTCGTTGGGTTGTGAATCATTGAGACGCCAGTTTAAGGGCTTTTGCCCCATTTGCAAAATTGATTGTTCCAATAGTTTCAATAGCTATCAACTATAGGATTGGCAAACGGAATAGCTATTATCGCCGTTTCGGGGCGGGCGTGAGGCGCGCCGGGCCGGGCGGCGGGGCGGCGTACTGCCGGGTGGCGGGGTCGTAGGCGAAATCGTATTCTTTCCAGGCCTCCGCCGAATCGCGCTCCATAGCGCGCAGCACGTAAAAGTTATTTTTCTGCCTCTTCAACAGCTTTATGCCGCTGAGGGTGGTGTCCGGCGCGAAGACCATCTTGTACCGGCATTGATCCCGCAGGAAAAGAGCGGAAAAGTACTGCGCGCCCTTCCGCGAAGGTTCGATTTGAATGCCCTCGGCGCCTGCGGGATTCAGGGAAACCGCCGTCACGTCAAGTTGTCGGGAGAACTCCTCGATACCGCAGGCGCCATCGTCCACGCACACATAGCGCGCGACGTCCGGGTCCGCATACAGGGTGCGGAACGCCTCAAGCCGCATGGCGGCTTCCGGCCCGCAGGCAAGCACGACCGGAGAAATCATACTTAGCAGAACAGCGATACAACGCTTCCTCACAACGATCTCCTAGCGGCGAAAAATGCACTACAGCGCGCGGCCTTCTTCAACCGCCTCGTTCCCTGCGGCTGGTGCCTTGCTTGCCGTCGGCCCACACATGTCATTCCTAATATCGATAGCTCCAGGGTTTTACCAAGGGAGGCAGTGTATTCGTGGATGCGGCCAATGCTCTCTGCGTCTTCTTGTGCAACTGCCATAGATCGACTTTTTCTGGATTTTCATATCCAAACGCCCGCATGACTTCGGTTACCTGGCGCGCGAAACCCTTGAAGCGCAGGCGTATCATCACGGTGATCACAAAAGTCACGCCAAACACGAGGGAATAGAAAAAGAGCTCAGCGGAAAAGCCGTGCCTCCCGTAGTCTTTATCGATAAAAAACTCGGAGATCCCCACCAGGACAACCGCCAAAAGCGGGTATAAAAGACTCCACCTCATATCGCATACCTTTTGGGCGGCATGGCCACGAACCTGATGAGGCTGCATCCAAAGGATGCGGGTGCCGGGATTTCTCGCAGCGAGAACTGTGGAGAATTTTCCCTCCGGCTCCACCACGAATTCCACGTAGTCACCGTCATGAAATTCGACCTGGTGAAATGCGCCGCGCAATTCCGCCCCATCTATCGTACAAGAAAAGAAATCCATGCCAATCTCATTGTCCGCGCTGGCAGTACTCAATATCGCCGAGCTGGCGACCTGCTCCATTGCAGCAGCACCGACCGCTGCCAAGCCAGCGACCTGGCCGTCCGTTTTGCTGAAAATCAGATCCTGATAGCCCTTTTCAATGCGCAGATTCTGTACGAGGCCGCTTACTTTTTTTAGATCGTTCATTGGGAGAATTCCTGCAATGCGTGCTCAAGGTTTTTCGTTCAAGCTTCGGACAACAAACGTCAGATGCGCCCTCGCACCGCGCGCCGCTTCCGGAAACACCGCGACACGCTCGCCTGTTGCATCGCCTTCAATCGCGTATGGATCGCCGTCTTCGATAGCACTACTTGGCAAAGACCCTCTCAACGCCAACCATGAAATTTTCGCGCCGCTCAGAGACCGGCATGCAGAACTGCACTTGACCTGCAACCGCTTGCGGCCCCTCCTCCATATAACGACGAATGAATTCCCAGTGTCCCCGGGCATAGTCCTCGGAAGTGGAATACGCGCGGGCGGGGCTGAAGTCGTTGTCGTTGAGCGAACCGACATAACTTAACGCGAACGACTCTAGAACCGTCGCCTCGTCCGGCGCCAGCACTTGGGCGCGCACTTCCCACTCATCCCATTGCGCCAGATGCCCCAGCGTCAAATTCAATATTTATTTTCTTACGGTATGGCTCCGCATGCGCGCCGATTTTGCACTTGGTCTGACATCTCCGGCCTCATGCGCTTCTTGCGAGACGTTAAAAGCCACTCCCGCATCGCGCGCCGATTCCGGAAATATCGCGATACGCTCGCCTGTTGCATCGCCTTCCATCGCGTAGGGATCGCCATCTTCGATAGCACTGCTTGCTTCAATGTCCTGGGGCCATTGCGGGATCTTGCTCGTACGCATAGCAAAAAAGCGGAACAGGCTCACCACCAAACAGACGGGGAACAAAATCCAGTACAGCACAAAGTTGGCCCCGGCGATATTGGCAAAGACTCTCTCAACCCCAACCATGAAACTTTCGCGCCGCTCAGATACCGGCATGCAGAACTGCACTTGACCTGCAACCGCTTGCGGTCCGTCCTCCATATAACGGCGAATGAATTCCCAGTGTCCCCGGACATAATCCTCGGAAGTGGAATACGCGCGGGCGGGGCTGAGGTCGTTTGCGTTGAGCGAACCGACATAGCTCAACGCGAACGACTCCTGAACCGTCGCCTCGTCCGGCGCCAGCACATGGGCGCGCACTTCCCACTCATCCCATTGCGCCAGATGCCCCAGCGTAAAGAACAGCTTATCCCATGGCACCGACAGGACCGTGCCATTGGGACGGAACACATGCACGGTGCGCGTCTTGCGGTTGAAACGCATCGGATAGTGGGTGTAGGCGAATGACTCCTTGAGCAGCAGCCAACCGCAGGCAGCCAGCAGAGGCAACATGATCCCCCCCACTATAACGAGCATCGTGCCGTCGTCGGTTTCGCCTTGAAAGCCGGGCGCCCGCGTCAGCGCGACATGCACCAGCGCGAAAAAGAACCCGACGAACATGCCGATGATGACCAGCGAGATCGCCGATATCATGCCCTTCCACGCGAACCATTTATCCACCGATTCCAGAAACGTGGAATTGATTTTAATGACGCTGAGCTGATAGCGCGGCTCGACATTCAGGCGCTGCTTTTGCTTGAGCTGCTGCGCCCGCTCCTGCTCAGTAAGCGAACGATTTGCCCGATACTTCGTAATGAGACCTGAAAATTCCATGAACAACTTTCATTTGAGTGCTTGTTGCAGCTGGGCTTGCTCGGTAGTCATATCGGGATAGCGCTGTCCCGTCAGTTTCCCCCAGGGACAGCGCTCCAGCCAGTCCTGCACCGGGTTATCCTTGATGTATTCGATCAGAATGCCTATCGCTATCAACAGCAAGACCAGAATACCAATGACCGGAATCGCCGCCGCCCCCAGGGCCCCGGCAAACGCGATTGACAGCGTGACCCCGGCGCCGATCACGGCAGAGCCGATATAGGCGCCGACCACCAAGCCGCTGGCGCCTTCCTTGGCCTCGGTGTAGGCCTTCATCCCATCCAATCCGGCCACGACCAGCCCGGCCACGACACCGGCGAACTTGCCGGAAAACTTCAGCAGCGTCGACGATGTCAACGTCAGTCCTTGCCCAAATCGCATTCCCAAGGCCGCCCTTCCCGCCAGCATGTTTCCCAACACTTCTGCCGTGGTGGCAGAAACCGCCGTGACGCCGGCATACAGCCGGCGCTTGGCATCAACGTTTTCGTTGGCCAGGCTTTTTTCTTCATCGGCCATCAGCTTGGTAAGACTGACCGCCTGCATCAGGCCCGCTACCACGCCAAACCGGACATTGCTGTTGATGACTGTGCGCCACCGACCCAGATTCAGCTCTTCCACCGCTTCGACCGTTCTGACACTCTTGGCAAGCCACTCTGCCTGCTCTTCCTTGCTCAGGCCAGCCGGCATATTCTTGATCATTTCTTTGTCGGCCAGCACCAGCCATTTCTTTTTATCCGTCCCCTCCATCGAAGTTCCATGGATTTGCTGACGTTTCAATTCGGCCGCGACCGCGCGTTTCATCTTGTTCTCGCTAATGGTCTGGCCGCTGGTCCGGTACAACTCGCGTATCAGTTGCGCACGGAACAACTTCTTACTCCCCACCACCTCGCATACCACGACTGGATGCCCGGAGATCAGCCCAGTCGCCATGAGAGCGCCACGGAAGCCTCGGTTACCATCAATGAGCTTGCCCAGCATGCGGGCCACCGGGCCGGCCACCTGAACGATCAGCAAGGCCGCCGCCTCGCGCGCGCCCGCACTGAGATGTTCGACCGAATTGGTGTACGTGGCGAACAGGTTATCCCATGGAATCTGCCGCAGATCTATGCTCACGTTGGTAGCGTTCTTCACCGCGTCGGCGATCGGCTTTTGATTGAGAATCAATGCTTGCAATAGCAGATTCCTGGTGTCGACAACGCTGCCGTTCAGCCAATCATCATATAACTTGGAGCACGCCCCCTTATCTTGGGTGGCCGTAATGCAATGCCGCAGCACCGTCGTGTAAATCGCGCCGGTCTCTCCGTGGTGGCGGTCATAGTTGCAGTCGAAATAGTTGACAAGTGCGTCGCTGCGCATCCAGGCGACATGGCTTAACGCCAGCGGTGCGATAAACTTCTTATCGTAGGCATCGAGCTTGGCGTTGAAACCGTTCTGCCATTGTTGACGCGCGTTGCCGTCGAATTTCTTGGCGTATTTTTTCCATCCATTGTCGGCGGCGAGCTTGGCTTCGGCAGGCGTCACTTCGCGCAGTTCCTCGGTACGCTTACGGGTCGATTCCGACAGCCAGTGTCCCAAGGGATTGGAAGAGATCTGCTCGTTAGCCATTTGCTCCGCTGCGGCAATCTCGCTCAGCTCCGCCTGGGTGCGCACCGCGCTTTCTATCTGCTCGATGGCGCCGCTGGCCGCCAGGTTGCGAGCGAATTCTGGCTGGCTGGTAAACAAATCGGCATTGCGCTTCATCAGGAACGCCAGTTCCTGAACGATGCCCGCCGGATCCGGCAATGTGACTATCAAACCTTTGCCGGGGCGTAGGGCCTCGCACTCCTGAACCAGCCGCTCCTCCTGACCGTGACGCGAGTGGAAAAGAATGGGATCCCAGCCAAACGCCGCTTTCCCTTTCCGTTCATCCAGCGCGTATTCAGCGACCACTGCGGATACCTGCTTGATAGGCCGGGTATGCGGCGATTTGGCGCCGGCCAGCGCCGCCTTCACATCGATCGCAACCATATGGCGCTGACGCAAGGCAGCGTCGTCGTGTGCTTTGCGGGTCGCATCGGTCCAGAGCGTGTCGCTGAATCCCAGCCACACCTTGGTGGCGTTCTTGGGATCGGAAACAGTAATGCAGCTGGCGACGGCACGGTGTCCCTGGTCCGGGCAATTGAAGGGCTTGGACGGCACCACCGGCGTCACACCCGGCGTTTGCAGCAGCTTGAAGAAATAGCTTTCCGGCGTGACAAAATACGTCTCCCAGCGTTTGCGTGCCTCGTCATATACGTTCAGGTAGCCGCTACGCAAGAGCCTCGTCGTATAGTGCGCGGCACTGGCGGGCAGTTTAATTGGTAACTCAGCCGCCAGCGGCGCACCGGCGCCTGCCGGTGCCACGCCATCGCGTACCAACAGCAGGGGCAGGCCGCGCTTGTCGCAGTATTCGCATTTATTAGTCGAGCTCATGAGATTCGTCTTTATTTCGTAATAGAAGGCTGGCGCAGCTCGTTCCAGACGCTGCCATCAATCAGAGCGAAGCGGTCAGCCAAGGTGCTGTCGTCGTCCTGGTCAGGTTTGATCCTGCCCGCCACGGCGGGATGCTCGTCAAAAGTAAAGTGCGTGCTTAAGCCGCGCGCGGCAAACTCGACCATGTCGGCCTGGCTGGTCAGGCCGTAACGGCTGGCTGCCCGCTCGATCAATTGCTCGGCCAACGCACCTTGTCGGGTCAGTGCGGTGCCTCCCCGCACCTGCGCGCTGTGCAGGGCACGGTTGATCGTGCCGATACACTCCACGCGCGCCCAGTCCCATTGCACCGATCCAGCGGCTTCGCCGCTATCGTCGCCGGCCGCCTCCGTCAGCCATTCTCCGGCAGCCCAGTAAGTGAATGCCGCCGATCTGCCATAGAGTTTGCGGCGTTGCGTGGCGTTCAAGATGCGCAGCAATTGGTGCAAGACCCGTGGGTCGTGCAGGCGCAGCCATGCCCGCCGCTCGCTCTCGGGCGCGGCCAGCTGCATCGAGTTCCAGTGTCGTGCAAACTCTTTCTGGGAGAGATCGCTGTCGATCAACAGAGACACCGGCGGCGGCCGGTTCTCAACATGCGTGCGGTACAGGCATTCCAACAGTGCATTCTTCTGATCGTCGCGCAGACCATGCAATGCGATCAGGCGCGGCATCAAATGCGCGCTGGCGGCGAGTAGGGGCGGCACCAGCGCTTCGATCGGGATGCCTTCGGGCAGCTCTTCCACACCGCTGGCATCGACGAGGCCAAAGGCATGCCGCTGCAAAATCTGATGATCGAAGTCCCGGCTCATAGTGGCACCATACTGTCGCCCGCCGCAGCCGCACCGGCGGCGCGCATCTCGCATACCTTCAGCGTGCCGGCGGCAGGCAGCGCCAGCTCGCCTGGGCTGGCGCTCGCCGGCCCGGTCAACTCCTTCATGCCGGCCTTGAACGTCATCGTCCCCGGCCCATGAATCATGATGTTGCCGCCCTCCAGCTTCAGGTAGGCGCCCTGCGCGGTCAGCATCACGTGCTCCTTGGCGCCGACCGTCACGCTCTTGCCGACGCTGGCCACGGTGATCAGCTTGTCGGCGGTGACCTTGGTCGCGTCCGACTGGCTCTGCACGCTGACCTTGCCGCTGGCGGCGTGCAGCTTGATGCCGGTCTCCTGGTTCGGCTTGTCCGCGCTGCTGGCTTTGCCGTAGGTGAACAGGCTGATGCCGTCCTTGACCAGCTGGCTGCTGTTGCCCTGCGAAGCGAAATTGATGTCCTGCCCCGCGCTCAGGCTGGCCGTGGCGCCGGCGGCGAGCACGGCGCTGGCCGGCGTCACGGCCGCGATGCCGGCCGGGCTGGACAGCTGCAGATGCTGCTCGCTGTACGCGGTCACCTGGCCGTCGCCGCCCTGGTCGCCGCCGGCGCCGGACGCGGTGGCCTGCAGCACCTTGCCGCTGTTCTCCATCTGCGCCAGCGCGGCCTGCTTGGCCGGTTCCAGCTCGTCCTTCAGCTTGGCGTTGTGCTTCTGCGCGGTCCCGGCCAGCGACAGCTGCAGCGCATGGCTCTGCTCGATCTGCGATTGCGCCTCGCGCGAGTCCAGCTGGCCGCCGTTGCCGCCGCTGCGCGCGTCGCTCGACAGCAGCAAGCCCTGGCCGGCGCGCAGCGCGGCGCTGTGCGCGGTCTTCAGCTCGGCGCCGAAGCCGGCCGTTTGCAGCCGCTGGTTGTCGGTCTGATGCCGCAGATGGCCCAGGTTCAGCTCGTCCGTGCCCTCATGCGGCGACGCGTGCCGCTGCAGCGCCACGCGCGGCTCGCCCGGGTGGTCGTCGAACACCAGCTGGCTGTAGGCGCCGGCGCCGCCCTGGCTGGCGCTCATGGTCTGCGACTTGATGCCCGACAGCGCGGCCGGATGCGCGTGCGCCCCGCTCTCGCCCGGGAACCAGGCCGGGGCGTTGCCGGTGGCCGCGCCGGCGCCTTGGGCGACCTGGTTGTTCTGCGCGTCGCGCGCGCCGCCGCCGTTGTAGACGCTGCCGATCACCACCGGCCGGTCGATGTCGCCGTCGATGAAGTCGATCAGCACTTCGCTGCCCACGCGCGGCACCGCCACCGCGCCCCAGTTGGCGCCGGCTACCGGCGCCATCGCGGTGGCGATGCGCACCCAGGTGCCGGCCGTGTCGTCGGCCGGCGCGCCGCTGTGGCCGTCCGGCGCCGGATGCGCCAGGCGGCTGTGGCTCTGCTCGCCCCGCTGCCAGTGGAACTGCACCTTGATGCGGTGGTCGCGGTCGGTGTGGATCACCGCGCCTGCCGGGCCGACCACGATCGCGGTCTGCTGGCCGCGCACGGTCGGCTTGGGATGCAGCACCAGGCCGTGGCCGTCGGCGTCGCTGCTGCGGTAGGGCACTTTGCTGCGGATGGCGTCGATGCGGTTGCGGTACAGCGGCCGCTCGCCCTTGCCGGCGCCGACCGCGTGCAGGCTGCCGCCCTGTTCGCGCGCGATCGCTTCGGCCAGCGCGCTCACGCCCAGCGCCCGCGTGGCGGCCTGGCGGATGTCGGCGCTGAGGTTGTTGTGCGCCAGGTGCAGCACGCGGGTGATGGCGAAGCTGCGCTCGGCGTCCGCGTCCAGCAGCGCCTGGCCCTCCAGCGTGAAGGTGGTGCCGGGGCTGAAGCTGCGCACGGTGCCGGCGCCGGTGAAGATTTCACGGCCCGCCTCCAGCGCCTCGACCTGCCGTTCGGCGATGCGCTGGCCGTGCTCGCGCGTGGTGTAGGCGTAGGCGCCCGGCGCGTCGCGGCTGGCCGGGGCGCCCGGATCGGCGCCGACGCTGGCGGCCGCCACCGGCCGCGTGCCGTTGCCGCGGTAATCCCAGCTGGCCAGCTCGACGCCGCCGGCGGTCCAGCGCAGCGCGCTGCGCCAGCGGTCGATCACGTCCTCCTTCATCACCGCGCCCGGCTGCGTGAAGCGCACCGTGGCCTGGGCGTTGGGCTGGAAGCTGCCGTTGTGGTCGGCGATCACCATGGTGTGGCCGCCCAGGCCGGGGCTGGCGGCGTCGCCGCTGTGCTCGAAGTAATAAAACAGGCCTTCCTCGCGCATCAGGCGCTCGGCGAAGGCCAGGTTCGATTCCTGGTACTGGCAGGTCAGCGAGCGTTTCGGGTACAGCGCGCGGTCGGCGATGTCGTAGCGCCACTGCGGCACCAGCTTGCCCGGGTCCTGCCAGCCGCCGAACACGGCGTCGAGGATGTCGAACACGGTGCGGTCCTGGAACACCCGGCTGTCGCGCCCGGCCGCCAGGAAGGCGTACCACGGGCCGATGGTCAGCTCGTAGCGCGCCAGGCCGCCGTCGGCGCCCAGCATGCGCAGCGCCGTCACATGGCCGTGGAAGGGGCGCAGCTGGTCGCGGCTGGCGGCCGTCATCAGCTCCAGCAGCACCGGCTGGCCCAGCAGCGACTTCAGCGGGATCGCCGCGTCGCTCGACAAGGCGGTCACCGTCAGCCGGTAGGGCTGGCTCAGCGCTTCCTCGCCGCGCAGGCACTCGGCCACCAGCGTCTCCGGCCCCAGCGGCGTGGTCAGCCGCAGGACGCGGTGATCCTGGGTCAAACTGTCTAACAGCGCAAACATGGTACGCAGCCCTTCAAATGTAACGACGGAAATTAGTAAATTACTATGGTTCGTCCGGCATTACACCTGAGTTCGTTCAGATGGGCAAGAGTGATACGATTGAAATCAGGCCGCCTGCTGGCGCAGCAGCTGGTCGAACTGCTCGGCCGGCATGGGGCGGGCGAACAGGTAGCCCTGGCCGTAGTCGCAGCCGGCCGCGGCCAGCAGGTCGCGCTGTTCCGGCGTTTCCACCCCCTCGGCGATCACCCGCAGGCCCAGCTTGTGGGCCATGACGATGATCGCGTCCGACAGCGCCATGTCGCTGGAGTCGGGCGCCAGGTTGCGGGTGAAGGAGCGGTCGATCTTCAAATAATCGATGTCGAACTTCTTCAGGTAGGACAGCGACGAGTAGCCGGTGCCGAAGTCGTCCAGCGCGACCTGGATGCCGGCGTCGCGCAGCTGCAGCAGCTTGTTGCTGACCGTGGCGTTGGCGTCGAGCAGCAGGCCCTCGGTGATCTCCACCACCACCGACTGGCCCGGCAGGTCCAGCGCCTGCAGATAGCTGAGCCAGGCGTCGTAGGCGCCGTCCTCGCGCTGGAACTCCAGCGGCGACTGGTTGACGCTGACCTGGAACTCCGGATGGTGCTCGTGCCGCCAGCGCTGCACCCAGCGCGCCGACTCGCGGAACACCCATTCGCCAATGTCGACGATCAGGCCGCTCGCCTCGGCCAGCGGAATGAAATCCATCGGGCTGACCACGCCGCGCTGCGGGTGGTTCCAGCGGATCAGCGCCTCGGCCTTGTGGATGCGCCCGCTCTTGAGGTGGACGATGGGCTGGAAGTACAGCTGGAACTGCTCGCCCTTGAGCGCGCCGCGCAGGTCGTTGGTCAGGCGCATGCGGTTGAGCGCGGCCACCTGCAAGGTCGGCGTGAAATAGCTGTAGCGGTTGCGCCCGGCCCCCTTGGCGGCGTACATGGCCTGGTCGGCGTGCTTGAGCAGGTCGTCGATGTCGAGCGCGTCGTCCGGGTACAGCGTGATGCCGATGCTAGCCGACACGAAGGCTTGCTCCTGCCCCAACGGAAACGGCTGGCGCAGGCTGTCGATGATGTGCTGGGCGATCTGCTCGACCCGCTCGGTGCCGTCCAGCTCGGACAGGATCACCGTGAACTCGTCGCCGCCCAGGCGCGCCACCGTGTCCGACTTGCGCACGCAGGCGCTGATGCGGCGCGCCGCGTCCACCAGCAGGATGTCGCCCTGGTGGTGGCCCAGCGTGTCGTTGACCTCCTTGAAGTGGTCGAGGTCGATGAACAGGATGGCGATGTGCGAGCGGTCGCGCTGGCTCTTGAGCATGTCGTGCGCCAGCCGGTCGTGGAACATGCGGCGGTTGGGCAGCTGGGTCAGCGGGTCGAAGTTGGCCTGCTGCCAGATCAGCGCCTCGCTCTGCTTCTTGTCGGTGACGTCCTCGATCATGCACAGGTGGTGCGGATGGCTGCCCTTCTCGGTCTCGATGGCGGTGACCGACACCTCGATCCACACCAGCTCGCCGTCCGGGCGGAACAGGCGGTTGGTGATCTTGAAGCTGTGCACCTCGTGCGCCAGCAGGCGCCCCATCTGCACCTTGATCTGCGCCACGTCCTCCGGGTGGCCGGCCTCCAGCCAGCGCATCGCCGCCAGCTCGGCCTGCGAGCGGCCGACGATCTCCTGGAAGCGCGGGTTGAGGTCGCGGTATTCGTAGGTGATCGAATCGACCAGCGCGATGCCCAGCGGCGAGGCCTCGAACATGGTGCGGAAGCGCTGCTCGCCGGTGCGGATGGCGGCGTTGGCGCGGCGCCGCTCGCGCGCGAGCAGGCTGAAGTGGATGGCCGCGCCCACCACCAGCAGCAGCGCGGCCGCGCCCAGCACGCGGTACAGCCACAGCAGGCTGGCGCCGCCGCCGTCCTGGCGGTACATGAAACCGTCGAAGTTGGCGTTCTTGGGCACCATGCCCAGGCCGGCGTAGACGTCGGCGATGTGGCGCCAGCGCTCCGGGTTCTGGTAGCCGATCTCGACGAGCACCGGCTGCACCAGCGGCACCATCTGGCGCGCCTCGTACAGCAGGTGGGCGCGGTCGCTGCGCTGCGAGTACTTGCTCAGGATGAGGTCGGCCATCTCCTCCTGGTGGCTCATGGCCCACTGCCAGCCGCGCATGCTGGCGGCGCGGAAGGCGCGCACCCGGGCCGGATGGTTGGCGATCTCGCGCTCGCTGGTGAACAGGTTGTCGCCGTAGAAATCGATGCCGACCGCGCGCGGGCTGTAGATATCGTAGGGGAAGCCGAGGCGGTCGAAGGTGTCCGGCTCGTTGGTGGTGTAGACCGCGATGGCGTCCACCCTGCCGTTGATCAGGTCGGCCGTGTTGTAGCTCGGCTCGACCCGCTGGAAGCTGGTGGCCGGGATGCCTTCCTTGATCAGGTAGGCCAGCAGCTCGTCCGCGCTGCCCAGCTCGTCGGTGAGCGAGCCGATCATGGCGCGCTTGCCGATGATGCGGCGGATGTCCGGCTCGGCGCTGGTCTGGCGCATCGCCAGCGCGTACGGCGAGTGCTGGAACACCACGCCCAGCACCACCACCGGCTTGCCGGCCAGGCGCGCCAGCAGCAGGCTGCTGGCGCCGACGCCGTACTCGGCCTTGCCGGACACGACGTCGCGCTCCGGCTCGTTGCCGTCCGTCCCTTCGAGGATGGACACGTCCAGCCCGGCCTCGCGGTAATAGCCCTGCTCCAGCGCGGCGTAGTAGCCGGCGAACTGGAACTGGTGGCTGTGCTTGAGTTGCAGCGTGATCTTTTCCTGCGCCGCGGCCGGCGCCAGCCACAGCGCCGGCAGCAGCACCAGCAGCGTCAGGCCGCCAAGGCGCCGCCGGCGCGCGGCGCGGGGAGATGGGGAGGAAGCGGGGGCGGCATCGGGTAAAGACACTAGGGTTCCTGAGGGAAGCGGCGTAACTGAAATTGTAGCCGCTTCGGCGGCCACCATCGTCGCTATCTGACCATACTCAGGCATAAAACACAACGGACGGCCAGGCTCGCGCCCGCCGTCCGTCGAAACCGCGTAGTACTACTTAGTTCGGCACGTTGACCGGGATCGGCGCGTAGGCGGCGGTCTGGCCGTTGCCCAGCTGGCCTTCCTGGTTGCGGCCCCAGCCCCACAGCGTTTCGTCGGCCTTCAGGGCGAAGCTGTGGGCGCGGCCGGCCGCCACGAATTTCCAGTTGTTGGCGATGCCGACCTGTTGCGGCGTGGTGACGTCGGTGCCGCCCGTGCCCAGCTGGCCCTCGGTGTTGGCGCCCCAGCTCCACAGCGTGCCGTCGTTGCGCACGCCGATGGTGTGCTGGGCGCCGGCGGCGATCTGCGACCAGTTGTTGTCGGTGCCGATCTGCACCGGCGAGGTCAGGTCGACCGAACCGTTGTTGCCCAGCTGGCCGTAGGTGTTCTGGCCCCAGGCGTACAGCGTGCCCGAGGTGGTGATGGCCGTGCTGTGGAAGGCGCCGACCGACACCGACGTCACTTTCAGCGTGGCGGTGCCGATCTTGACCGGCGCGGGCACATCGACCTTGAGCAGGTTGCCGACCTGGCCGTAGGTGTTGCCGCCCCAGCCGTACAGGTCATTGCCGGTCTGAATCCCCATCGTGTGGGTTTCGCCGGCCGAGATCGCCAGCCACACGGCGGTGCCGATCTTCAGCGGCGCGGTGCGGTTGATGGTGGTGCCGTCGCCCAGCTGGCCGCGGTCGTTGCGGCCCCAGGCGTACAGCAGGCCGCTGGTCTTGATCGCCAGCGCGTGCGCCTTGCCGGCCGCCACCAGGTTCCAGTCCTTGTCCTTGCCGACCTGGACCGGCGCGGTGCGGTTGATCTGCGTGCCGTCGCCCAGCTGGCCGTCCTGGTTGTAGCCCCAGGCCCACAGCGTGCCGTCGCTGCGGATCGCCACGGCGAACTGGTCGCCCACCGCCACCTGTTTCCAGCTGGTGCCGCCGCCCGACACCAATACCGGCGCGTTGCGGTTGATGGTGGTGCTGTCACCCAGCTGGCCCTTGATGTTCTCGCCCCAGCTGTACAGGTTGCCGTCGGCCTTGCGGGCGATGGTCTGGTTGCCGCCGGCCGCGATGCCGCCGCCCACCTGGCCGCTCCACGGCGCGGTGACGGTGATGGCCAGCTTGCCGGTCACGCCGTCCTGGGTGGCGGTCAGCGTGTCGGTGCCGACCAGCTTGCCGGTCAGGTTGCCGGCGGTGGAAATCTGCAACACCGTGGAATTGGACGGGCCCCACACCAGGCCGCCGCTCGCTGCCAGTACCTTGCTGCTGCCGTCCGAATACTGACCGGTGGCGGTCATCTGCTTGGCGGCCGCGCCGATCGCGATGGTGGTGGCGTTGTCCGCGCTGCCGATAGTGATGCTCTTCAGCGTGGGCGTGCCGGTGGACGAGCTGCCGCCACCACCACCGCCGCAGGCCGCCAGGATGGCCAGCACGGGTACCAGCAGCAGGGTCGAGAATTTAAATTTTTTCATGATCTTCCAGTTCACAGAATGGGGTCTGCGTGCGGGGCCGACCGGAACGGTGGCCAGCTTGCTTGCAAGTGTAGCCGCAAGCGGCCCCCACGCATCGTCGGAGCAAGCCTGAATTATCCACGCAATTGCACCGATCGGGGAATTTAACAACATTTCTTTGCGGGAATAGACGAAAAAAAGGCAGCGCCCCGGGAGGCGCTGCCGATGCGATGCGGATTGGACCGGCCGCGCCGCTTACTTGCGGCCGCGCGGGGCCGGCTTGGCGCCCTTGGCCGGGGCGGCGGCCGGCTTCTTGACCTTGATGGTGTCGAGGATCGATGCGCGCGGCTTGGTGTCGAGCGACTGGCGCGCCGTCAGCGAGCCGGTCAGCGCATTGGCGCGCTGCCCCTGCTGGCGCGCCGGCGGCTGGGCGCTGGCGACGATGCCGGAACGGGCGCCCTTGGCGCTCGGCGCCGGGCCGGACGGCGTGCGCCGGCTCGGGTCCGGCGCGTTGCCCTCGCCCGCCGACCACGACGGGATCAGGTGCTTGTCGCCGTTGCCGATCAGGTCGCCACGGCCCATGGCCACCAGCGCCTCGCGCAGGATCGGCCAGTTCTCCGGGTCCTGGTAGCGCAGGAAAGCCTTGTGGGTGCGGCGGATCTTGCCGCTTCGCGCGGTCTCGACCACTTCCGAATCCTCGGTCACCTTGCGCAGCGGATTCTTGCGCGTGTGGTACATGGTGGTGGCCATCGCCATCGGCGTCGGCATGAAGGTCTGCACCTGGTCCAGCTTGAAGTTGTTCTTCTTCAGCCACAGCGCCAGGTTCAGCATGTCGAGGTCGGTCGTGCCGGGGTGGGCCGCGATGAAGTACGGGATCAGGTACTGCTTCTTGCCCGCCTCCAGCGAGAAGCGGTCGAACATTTCCTTGAACTCGTCGTAGGCGCCGATGCCCGGCTTCATCATCTTCGACAGCGTGTTTTCTTCCGTGTGTTCCGGCGCGATCTTCAGCAGGCCGCCCACGTGGTGGGTCACCAGCTCCTTGACGTACTCGGGCGAACGCACCGCGATGTCGTAGCGCAGGCCCGACGAGATCAGGATCTTCTTCACGCCGGGAATCGCGCGCGCCTTGCGGTACAGCGAGATCAGCTTGCTGTGGTCGGTGCCCAGGTTGACGCAGATCGACGGGTACACGCACGACAAGCGGCGGCACGATTCCTCGATCTTCGGATCCTTGCAGGCCAGCCGGTACATATTGGCGGTCGGGCCGCCGAGGTCGGAGATGGTGCCGGTGAAGCCCTTGGTCTTGTCGCGGATGTGCTCGATCTCGCGCAGGATGGACGGCTCCGAGCGGCTCTGGATGATGCGGCCCTCGTGCTCGGTGATCGAGCAGAAGGTGCAGCCGCCGAAGCAGCCGCGCATGATGTTGACCGAGAAGCGGATCATCTCCCACGCCGGAATGCGCGCCTTGCCGTACGACGGATGCGGCGCGCGCGCGTAGTTCATGTCGTACACGCCGTCCATCTCGTCCATGCGCAGCGGCAGCGGCGGCGGGTTGAGCCAGACGTCGCGCTCGCCGTGCGCCTGCACCATGGCGCGGGCGTTGCCGGGGTTGGACTCCAGGTGGAACACGCGCGAGGCGTGCGCGTACATCACCGGATCGGTGCTGACGGTTTCGTAGGACGGCAGCCGCACCACGGTCTTGTTGTGCTTTTCCCTGGCCATGGCCTGGCGCTCTTCGCGGCTCATGATGCGGATCGGCTTGACCACCTCGACCGGCACCACCGGCCGCGGCTCGACCATGCCCTCGTCCGCCTCGGCCTTGGCGCCGCCGTTCTCGGTGGCGCACGACGAGGTGTTCTGCTGCACCATCATGTACGGATCGGGATGGGTGTCGATCTTGCCCGGCACGTCCACGCGGGTGCTGTTGTGCACGCCCCAGTCCTCGTCCGGCAGCCAGCCGGCCGGCACCATGAAGGCGGTGCCGCGCAGGTCGCGGATCGACTTGATGTCCTCGCCGGCCGCCATGCGGTGGGTCAGGTCGACCAGCGCGCGCTCGGCGTTACCGAAGATCAGCAGGTCGGCCTTGGAATCGGTCAGCACCGAGCGGCGCACCTTGTCCGACCAGTAGTCGTAGTGGGCGATGCGGCGCAGCGAGGCCTCGATCGAGCCGATCACCACCGGCGTGCCGGGGAAGGCTTCGCGCACGCGCTGCGCGTAGACGGTGACGGCGCGGTCGGGCCGCTTGTTCGGTTCGCCGTTGGCGGTGTAGGCGTCGTCCGAGCGGATCTTGCGGTCGGCCGTGTAGCGGTTGACCATCGAGTCCATATTGCCGGCCGTGATGCCGTAGTACAGGCGCGGCTTGCCCAGCACGCGGAAGGCCTCGGCGGACGTCCAGTCCGGCTGCGAGATGATGCCGACGCGGAAGCCCTGGGCCTCCAGCAGGCGGCCGACCAGCGCCATGCCGAAGCTCGGATGGTCGATGTAGGCGTCGCCGGTGACGAGGATGACGTCGCACTCGTCCCAGCCCAGCGCATCCATTTCGGCGCGGGACATCGGGAGGAAAGGCGCAGCGGCAGCGCGGGCAGACCGCTTCGGGACGGTCGCAAATAAATTGGTAGGGGAGCTCATATCGGACAGCATTGTACCGGAAATGCCCCCGCTCCGCTCGTGCCCGAAAGAAAAATTCTTTTACTATTCAATCACTTGAGTGTAAATGATGACGGATTCACATTGCTATAGTCCGCAACTTTGCTATAACGGTTAGATACCTATCGCTGGGAGACCATTATGCGACGCAGACTTTATTTCATGCTGCCCGACGTGCCGAGCGCCCGCGCCATGCTGGATGAATTGCTGCTGGCCCGCATCGAGATCGGCCACATGCGCTTCATGGCCAGGGATGCGCTGCCCTCGGACATGCCGGACGTGAACTTCATGCAGAAAACCGACCTGGTCCACGGCGCCCAGCTGGGCGTGGTGATCGGCGCCATCGTCGGCCTGGGCGCCGGCGTGTTCCTCACGCTGTTCCCGGTGGACGGCATGACCTTGCGCACCGCCGCCATCCTGCTGGTCACGCTGGGCGGGGCGATCTTCGGCGGCTGGGCCTCGGGCATGAACGCGGCGGCCGTGCCGAATTCGCGCCTCAAACCGTTCGCCGCCCGCATCGAGCAGGGGCAGGTGCTGTTGATCGTCGACGTGCCGGTGCGGCGGGTCGAAGAAATCGAAGAGATGATCGCCAAGCGTCATCCCGAAATCAGCTTTGGCGGTATGGAACCGCCGATGCTGGCGTTTCCGTAACGCCGGCTGCCCGGGGACTTAGGTTCCCCGGGTCCTCCTCGCCTGCTTCACCGTCTGCTTCAGATCCCCATGCTCGACAGGATGTTGCCCAGCTCACGCAGGGCCGGTTCCAGTTGCGGATGCCGCACGGCGAACTTGGCCGAGATTTCCTGCGTGCGTTCGGCCAGGCCGTAGGTCGTGCTCTCGTCCGGCTCGGCCTCGGCGGCGCGGCGTTCCAGCAGCAGCTTGATGTCGCCGTCCAGCTGCGTCAGCAACTGTTTCAACTCATCGTCGATGGGGCCGGCGCTGGCCAGGTGGCTGCGCAGGCTACTCAGCGATGTCTTCAGATTGTTGTCCATAACAGTCCCCTAGTCGGTAAAGTGCGTGGCGACGTAAAGTTCTTCGACTTTGGCGCGGGCCCACGGTGTCTTGCGCAAAAACTTCAGGCTGGACTTGATGCTCGGATCGCTGATGAAGCAATTGATGTCGATCCGTCGGCTCAGCTGTTCCCAGCCGTAATGCGCGTGCAAACGGGTCACGATGGCTTCCAGCGTCACGCCGTGCAGTTCGTTACTCATGGTTGTATCTTACTCATAAAATGAAAGGGCCGGACGCGATTCTTACACAAATCGCGTCCAGCCCCTGCCTGCTTGTCCAGCTTGCGCTTATTTTTCAGTCAAGCCACGGCGCTCCAGCAGCGGTTCGATGCGGGCATCGCGGCCGCGGAAGTTGCGGAACATTTGCATCGCGTCCATGGTGCCGCCGCGCGACAGCAGCATCTTGCGGAACCAGTCGCCGTTCTTGCGCAGCATGCCGCCGTTCTCGGTGAACCAGTTGACGGTGTCGGCGTCCAGCTTCTCCGACCACAGGTAGCCGTAGTAGCCGGCCGAATAACCGCCCGCGAACACGTGCGAGAAGTAGGTGGTGCGGTAGCGCGGCGGCACCGGCGCGTAGTCGACGCCGGCGGCCTTCAGCGACGCCGCCTCGAAGCCCAGCACATCGGCCGGGATCTGCGACGCGCCCAGCTGGTGCCATTTCTGGTCCAGGATGGAGGCGGCCAGGTACTCGGTGGTGCGGTAGCCCTCGTTGAATTTCTTCGACGCGATCACCTTGTCCAGCAAGGCCTGCGGCATCGGCTCGCCGGTCTGGTAATGCTTCGCATAGTTGGCCAGCACTTCCGGCCACACCGACCACATCTCGTTGACCTGCGACGGGAACTCGACGAAGTCGCGCGGCACGCGGGTGCCGGCGAAGCGCGGGTAGTTCACGTCGGAGAACATGCCGTGCAGAGCGTGGCCGAACTCGTGGAAGGCCGTGCGCAGCTCGTCGTAGGTGAGCAGAGTCGGCTCGCCGGCGTTCGGCTTCGGAATGTTGAGGTGGTTGGCGATCACCGGCTGCGTGCCCATCAGCTTGGACTGCGACACGTAGGCATTCATCCACGCACCGCCGCGCTTGTTGCTGCGGGCGTAGTAATCGCCGATGAAGATGGCCAGCTGCTTGCCGTCCGCATCGAACACGTCCCACACGCGCACGTCGGGATCGTAGACCGGCAAGTCCTTGCGCTCCTTGAACGTCAGGCCGTAGACCTTGTTCGCGGCGAAGAACACGCCGTTGGTCAGCACGTTGTTCAGTTCAAAGTAGGGCTTGAGCTGGTTCTGGTCGAAGTTGAAGCGCTCGGCGCGCACCTTGTCGCTGTAGAACGACCAGTCGTGCGCGGCCAGCTGGAAGCCGCCCTGTTCCTTGTCGATCACCTGCTGAATCTCCGCGCCTTCCTTCTTGGCGTTGGCGACGGCAGGGCGGGCGAACTCGGACAACATCTTGTTGACCGCTTCCGGCGTGTGCGCGGTCTGGTCTTCCAGCGAGTAGGCGGCGTAGTTGGCATAGCCCAGCAGCGCGGCTTTTTCAGCGCGCAGCTTGGCGGTCTTCAGCACGACTTGCGTGTTGTCGTACTTGCCGCCGTGGCTGCCGCGCGCCAGCGACGCGGCCATCAGCCGTTCGCGCACGGCGCGGTTGGTCAGCACCGCCAGGTTGGCCTGGCCGGTGGTGTTGACCACCGGGATGGCGAACTTGCCCGTCAGGCCGCGCTTGGCGGCATCGGCGGCAGCGGCGTCGATCGCCTTATCCGACATGCCGGCCAGTTCCTCGCGGGTGTCGACGATCAGCGCCGAGGCGTTGGCTTCCTCCAGCACGTTCTGGGCGAAGCTGGTCGACAGCTGGGCCAGCTCGCTGTTGAGCGCCTTCAGTTTTTCCTTGTCGGCGTTGGACAGCTTGGCGCCGGCGCGCACGAAGTCGGTGTTGTAGCGTTCCAGCAGGTACAGCGACTCGGCGTCCAGGTGCAGCTTGGCGCGCTTGTCGTACAGCGACTTGATGCGCGCGTACAGCTTGGCGTTCAGGCGGATGGCGTCGCTGTGCGCCGCCAGCTTCGGCGACAGCTCACGCTCCAATGCCTTGAAACTGTCGTTGGTGTTGGCGCCGGACAGGTTGCCGAACACGCTGGACACGCGCGACAGCAGCTGGCCGGATTTCTCCATCGCGACAATGGTGTTCTCGAACGTGGCCGGCTGCTTGTTGTTGGCGATCGCTTCGATCTCGGCGGCGTTGATGCGCATGCCCTCGGCGAAAGCCGGACCGTAGTCCTCGTTCTTGATCTGGTCGAACGGCGGGTAGCCGAACGGCAGCGTGCTGGCCTTGGCGAAGGCATTGCTGGCCGGCAGCATCGAAGCTGGCTCGGCCGCATGCGCGACGCTGAAGACGGCCGCCACGCCGGCGGCGATAATCAGATTGGTGTTCATCTATTTTCTTATAAATAATTTATATTATTTCAGGCCACGACGGTCCAGCAGCGGCTCGATGATCGGATCGCGGCCGCGGAAGTTGCGGAACAGGTTCATCGCATCGTCGGTGCCGCCGCGCGACAGCAGCTTGGCGCGGAACCAGTCGCCGTTCTCGCGCTTCAGGCCGCCTTTTTCCTTGAACCATTCGACGGTGTCGGCATCCAGTTTCTCGGACCACAGATAAGCGTAGTAGCCGGCCGAGTAGCCGCCGGAGAAGCTGTGCGAGAAGTAGGTGGTGCGGTAGCGCGGCGGCACCGGCGCGAAGTCCACGCCCATGTCCTTGAGCGACTGCGCTTCAAAGCCCAGCACGTCGGTCGGGATCTGCGCCGGGGTCAGCTGGTGCCAGCGCTGGTCCAGCAGCGAGGCCGACAGGTACTCGGTGGTCAGGAAGCCCTGGTTGAATTTCTTCGAGGCGATGACCTTGTCCAGCAGTTCCTTCGGCATCGGCGCGCCGGTCTTGTAGTGCTTGGCGTAGTTGGCCAGCACCTCAGGCCACACGGCCCACATCTCGTTCACTTGCGACGGATATTCGACGAAGTCGCGCGGCACGCTGGTGCCGGAGAAGCGCGGATATTTCACGTTGGAGAACATGCCGTGCAGCGCGTGGCCGAACTCGTGGAAGGCGGTCTTGACTTCGTCGTAGGTCAGCAGCGTAGGCTCGCCCGCTGGCGGCTTCGGAATGTTGAGGTGATTGGCCACCACCGAGTGCGTGCCCAGCAGCGACGATTGCGAGATGTACTCGTTCATCCAGGCGCCGCCCTGCTTGTTGCTGCGGGCGTACATGTCGGCGATGAAGATGGCCAGCTGCTTGCCGTCGGCATCGAACACGTCGAACACGCGCACGTCAGGGTTGTACACCGGCAGGTCCTTGCGCTCCTTGAACGACAGGCCGTACAGCTTGCCGGCGGCGTAAAACACGCCGTTGGTCAGCACGTTGTTCAGCTCGAAGTAAGGCTTCAACTGGTTCTCGTCGAAGGCGAAGCGCTGGGCGCGCACCTTGTCGGTGTAGAAGGCCCAGTCGGAAGCGTCGATCTGGAAGCCGCCCTTTTCAGCGTCGACCACGGCTTGCAGGTCGGCCGCTTCCTTCTTGGCGTTGTTGACGGCCGGCTTGGCCAGCTCGCCCAGCAGCTTGTTGACGGCGGTGGTGTCGTGCGCGGTCTGGTCTTCCAGCGAGTAGGCGGCGAAGTTGGCGTAGCCCAGCAGGGCGGCTTTCTCGGCGCGGGCCTTGGCGATCTTCAGCACCACTTCGCGGCTGTCGAACTCGCCGCCGTGGCTGCCGCGTGCCAGCGAAGCGGCCATCAGGCGCTCGCGCACGGCGCGGTTGGTCAGCACCGCCAGCGGCGGCTGGCCGCTGGTGTTGACCAGCGCGACCAGGAACTTGCCGTCCATGCCCTTGGCCTTGGCGGCGGCGGCAGCGGCGTCGATGGCGGCGTCGGTCATGCCGGCCAGCTCTTCGCGGGTATCGACCACCAGCGCCGAGGCGTTGGTTTCCTTCAGCACGTTCTGGGTGAAAGTGGTTTGCAGCGTGGCGATGGCGCCGTTGATGGCCTTCAGTTTTTCCTTGTCGGCGTTGGACAGGTTGGCGCCGGCGCGCACGAAATCGGTGTGATAGCGTTCCAGCAGGTGCTTGGATTCAGCGTCCAGCTTGAGCTTGTCGCGGTTGTCGTACAGCGACTTCACGCGGGCGTACAGCTTGGGGTTCAGGTAGATGGCGTCGCCGTGGGCGGCCAGCTTGGGCGACATCTCGCTGTCGATAGCGTCCAGCTTGTCGTTGGTGTTGGCGCCCTGCAGGTTGCCGAAGGTGGTTTGCACGCGGGTCAGCAGCTCGCCGGATTTTTCCATGGCGACGATGGTGTTCTCGAAGGTGGCCGGCTTCTTGTTGTTGGCGATCGCCTCGATTTCCTTCAGCTGAATGCGCATGCCCTCGACGAACGCCGGCTGGAAGTGCTCGTCCTTGATCTTGTCAAATGCCGGGTAGTGGAACGGCAGCGTGCTGGCCGTGGCCAGCGGATTGCCGGCCAGCGCAGCCGCCGGAGCGGCCAGCACGGTCGAGGAGAAGGCCAGGCCGAGGGCGGCCGCAATGATGAGCATTTGAGGACGGGACATGTGGGTATCTTTCATAAACGCCGGGGAAAAATGCTGACGCGACAAAGCGCAGCATGGAAGCGCAAGATCATATCAGGGTGATATGGCGGCAGTCACTGGCAAAAAATGCTGCACTGCACTTGATCGGAAAGCGGGCGCTTTTCCCGAAGAATACTTTGTCGAAATGGCATTTTTGCGGCTACACTGAGGTTCCGTTGCAACATGGCCGCAGATATGAACACTCAACAGCTGAAACGACATTGCCGGCAATATCCCGGCGCGGTGGAAAGCCTGCATGGCGAGCCGTCGAACATCCTGGTCTACAAGGTCGAGGACAAGACCTTCGCCTACTTCAAGACCAGCGAGCCGGAGCAGTGGCGCTTCAGCGTGCGCGTGACGCCGGACCGTTTCCTGGAGCTGACCGACATGCCGGGCGTCAAGCCGGCGCGCTACATGGGCCGCTTTCATTGGGTAACCATCGTCGACGTCGGCAAGTTCCCGGCCGACTATCTGGCCGAACTGGTGGACGGCTCCTACCGCCGCGCGGTGGAGTCGCTGAGCAAGGCCAAACAAAAAGCGCTGGCAGCGCACGATGGATAAGGAGCGCAACATGAAACATAGTCGCACGAAACGTCTCATCCCGTTGGCCGGCCTGCTGGCCGCAGGCTGTTGCACCGCCGCCGTCTCCGTCGCCACCTTCAAGCAGGTGATGCCGCCGCCCGGCCTGTACCAGATCGATAGCGACGGCACGCTGCGCATGCCCGACGCCGGCACCAGCGCCCGCCAGCAAACGGACGGCGCCAGCGGCGACGTCTCGACCACCACCACCAGTCCCGGCGGCAAGTATCAGCGGAACTTCAAGGGCGACGGCCCGATCCGCCTTTGCCTGCCCGCGCAAGCCAAAGGCACGCCGGTGCTGCCACCGGCCTTGGGCGCGGCCGCCTGCAAGACGCTGTCGACCACCGGCAGCGCCGATGGCATCGTCCACATCGCCCAGTGCGCCAGCGGGCGCTACCAGCTGACCGTGCGGCGCCTGAGCGAAACCACCTGGGAATTCATCGACCGGATCGACCTGGCGCCCACGCCCGGCGCACCGAACCTGGAAGCGCTGCGGCCGATGATGGAGCAGATGGCGAAGAACGGCACCCCAGAAGAGCGCGCCAAAGCCCAGCAGGCGCTGGCGACGCTGCCGCAGCAGCAGGCCAAGATGGATGCCGGGCGCGCCCAGGCGATGGCGGCCATGGCCAAGGCCCAGGCCGACGCCAAGACGCCGGAGGAAGCGGCCGCCGTTGCCAAGGCCATGCAGGCGATGGGGCAGACCGGCATCCGCATGCAGGCCGACGCCCGCCGGGTATGGACCCGCATCGGCGAACACTGCAGCAACTGAGTCAGCGGCGTTCGAAGCGGCGGTCCGGGATGAACCAGATCATCGCGACCGCGACGTAGATGGCGAAGCCGGCCATCGGCGCCAGCAGCGACACGCCGATGCCGACCAAATACAGCAGTGTCGACAGCTGGCCCTTGCGGTCCTTGCCCAGCGCTTTGCGCAGCGCCTCGTTATTGGCCGCCAGGCACCTCGCCAGGATGAAGTAGGCAATGCTGGACATGAACAGGATGAAGCCATAGCAGGCCAGCGGCAGCGCGGCGAAATGGTTCTCGCCCATCCAGCCCGTCACGAACGGCACCAGCGACAGCCAGAACAGCAAGTGCAGATTGCCCCACAGCGCGCCGCCGGTGACCTGGCTCACCGTGTGAATCAGATGGTGGTGGTTGTTCCAGTAGATGCCGACGTAAACGAAGCTCAGCACGTAGCTCAGGAACACCGGCCACAGCGGCTGCAACGCCGCCCAATCCGCGCCATGCGGCACCTTCAGTTCCAGCACCATGATGGTAATGATGATGGCGATCACGCCATCGCTGAATGCTTCCAACCTGCCTTTACCCATGCGCCGCTCCCTGTAAATCGACGCATTGTGATTCAACTTGTACCTGCACGCAACTCCTCCAGAAGCCTGGGTTCTTTCATCGTCCTGGATGGAAAATATTTTTCACAAGCGTGTCGATTTTGTGTACCGTCAGCCGTCGTAGGGATGAAACACCGGTTGCCTATTCCACTCCACCAAGGAAACGCTATGAAAAATCAGATCATCCTCAACCTGCCCGTGAAGAATCTGGACAAATCCCGGGCCTTCTTTTCAGCGCTGGGCTTCAGCTTCGATCCCCGCTTCAGCGGCGAGAACGCGGCGTTCATGAGCATCGTCGACGACTCCATCCAGGCCATGCTGACGACCGAACCCTTCTTCCAGTCCCTGATCGACAAGCCCATTGCAAATGCGAAGGAAACCAATGAGCTCGTCATTTGCCTGAATTGCGACAGCCGCGAAGAGGTGGACAGCCTGATCGCCAAGGCCACCGCCGCCGGCGCCCGCATACCGCATCCGCCCGAAGACAACGGCTTCATGTACGACCAAGGCTTCGAGGATATCGACGGCCACCTGTGGAACCTGGTCTGGACGGCGCCGGAAGCCTAGTCCCGCATCAGCGGCACCCCGGCAAGGACACTTCAACCGCCGCGTTGCCGGCCACCACGCGCACACCCTTGCTGGCCGGCGTGGCCGCGCAGCGCACCACGAACGCCTGCTCGCGGCGCATGCCGGGGAAGCTGCCCTCCACCGGCGCGATCGCCAGCTTGCCGCCGGCCTGAGTCCACGTGATGCGGCGGGTCGCCCGTTCGCCCTTGTCATAGCCCGGGCCGTCACCGGCATCGTCGTACAGCTCGACGCTGCCGTCGCGGCCGGGATAGACGCGCAGCTCCATCGGCTGCGCGCTCTGCTCGTCCGCATACTGCAGCACCGGCCCCAGCGGCAGGATGCTGCCGGCGCGGGCGAACAGCGGGATGGTCGCGATGTCGGCCTTGGCGGCGATGACCTTGCCACCGGCGTAGCGCTTGCCGGTCCAGAAATCGAACCAGTCGTTCTGCGCCGGCAGGTAGACGGTGCGCACGTCCGTGTGCGGCGTCATGACCGGCGCCACCATCAGCGCCTTGCCGAACATGTACTGGTCGGCGGTGGCGACCGCCTGCGCGTCGGCGCGGAAGTCCATGGCCAGCGCGCGCATCATCGTGCCGTTGCGGCTGGTGACGTCCCACGACGCCGAATAAATGTACGGCAGCAGGCGGTAGCGCAGCTGCGTCACGTCGCGCAGGATCTGCTGCGTGGCCGGGCTGAAGCGCCAGATCTCCTTGCCGTCGCCCGTGCCGTGGACGCGGAACATGGGATTGAAGGCGCCGAACTGGTACCAGCGCGTGTACAGCTCGGCATACTCAGGATCGGTCGGCTTGCCGCCGAAGAAGCCGCCGATGTCGGCCGCCCAGTAGGGGATGCCGCTCAGCGTGAAGTTCAGCGCGGCCGGCAGCTGGGCGCGCAGCACGTCCCAGGTGCCCATGGTGTCGCCGGACCAGGTGATGGCCGCGTTGCGCTGCTGGCCGCTATAGGCCGAGCGCGTCAGGATGAAGGGCCGCTTGGCCGGCGCGGCCTGCGCCGAGCCTTCGAACACGGCCGTCGTGTGCAGCAGCGGATAGGCGTTGTACACCTGCGCGCCGGGGCCGGCGGCAGTGGTGACGTCGCGCATCTGGCCCCACCAGCCGCCCAGCTCGGCCTCGCTGGCGTCCAGCCACCAGCCGTCCCAGCCGGCGGGGGCCAGCGTGCGGTTGATCTGCTCCCAGTACAGCTGGCGGCCGCGCGGCGAATAGGCGTCGTACCAGCGGCCCTTGCCGGCCGGGTAGACGTTGTTGTACAGCTCGGGATACAGCACGCCCGCCTTCTCCAGCTCGGCCGTGTTGCGCGTGCCGGCGTCGAAGCGGGCCCAGACGGAGAGGATGGCGTGCACGTGCTGCGCGTGCAGCTGGTCGAGCATGCCTTTCGGATCCGGATAGCGCGCCGGGTCCATCTGGTGCTCGCCCCAAGCGGCCGGCTGCCAGTACTGCCAGTCCTGGACCACGGCGTCCAGCGGCACCTTCATCGCGCGGTAACGGGCGGCGATGTCGAGCAGCTCGGCCTGCGTGGCGTAGTGCTCCTTCGATTGCCACAGGCCCCAGGTCCAGCGCGCCATCATCGGTGCGCGCCCGGTCAGTTCGCGGTAGCCGGCCACCACGTCGTCCAGCTCGGGGCCTAGGATGAAGTGGTAATCGGAACCCTGTCCCGCCTCGGAGCGGATGACCAGCGGATACGGTCCGGCCGGCAGGCCGGCGTCGACCTGCGTGACCGAGGCGTTGTTCCACAGGATGCCGAAGCCTTCCGGCGTGGTCAGCATCGGCACCGCCACGTCGCGGTTGGCCTGCTGCAGGCGCACCGTCGTGCCGCGATAGTCCAGCTTGCCGTTCTGGTGCTGCCCCAGCCCGTAGACCGGGCCGGAATAATCGAATCCCTGCATGACGCCGGCCTTCGAGGCGTCGCGCCCGGACTCGGCCAGTAGCTGCTTGCCTTGCGCGTCGAAGAAGCTGACGCCGCCGTAGGCCTTGGCCACGCGCACCGACAGTGCCTTCGTCGCCAGCTGGTAGTAGTCCGCCGTTTCAGTGAGGGTCCAGTCGACGCTGGCCGGGCGGGCGATCACGGCCGGGTTGTAGTTGCCGTTCCACGGCGCCGCCGGGCCGGACAGCACGTGCACGATGCGCTCGCTCCACGGCTCGATCCGCACCGTGCCTTGCGCGGTGGTCACCGTCAGGCCGCTCGCGCTCTTTGCTGCGGCGGAAACGGCCGGCGCGGCGCTCTGCGCGAAGGCGGGCATCGAGGCCGCGCACAGCGAGGCGATGGCAAGCGCGATGGCGGCGCGCGGAAGATTTTTCGTCATGACAGTCCCCATATTGAAGAGCACACATTCTATCGGCACATGTGCCTGTCAAAAATCCGTGCCGCCGGTTTTCCTCAATAATGTTGCCCCCTTTGGCCGTTTTCATAATTGCCCGGCGACGCACAAGATCGCAGAATCCGCCCTGCCCCCCAAATAATGAGGATTCATGATGGCGACACTCCGCACCGCCGCGCCCCTGCTGGCGCTTTCCCTCGGCTGCATCGGCCTGCCCGCGCACGCCGCCGAACTCGGCCTGGCAAAGCTGTTCTCCGACCACGCGGTGCTGCAGCGCGACCAGCCCATCGCCATCTGGGGCACGGCCGGCGCCGGGCGCCAGTTGACCGTCAAGCTTGGCGGCCAGACGGTCACCGCCAACGCGGACGCGCAAGGCAAATGGCGCGCCGAGCTGCCTCCGCAACCGGCCGGCGGCCCATACACGCTGACCGTGACGTCGGACGGCCAGACGGTCAGCCGCAACGACCTGCTGGTCGGCGACGTCTACCTGTGCTCGGGCCAGTCCAACATGGAATTCGCGGTGCGCGCGTCGACCAACGCCATGGGCGCGACCTATGGCGCACGTAACGACAGCCTACGCTATCTGAACATCGAGAAATACAGCGCGGCCGCGCCGCAGGACGAGCTCAAGGGCAAGGTGGCGTGGACGCCGCTGACGCCGGAATCGGTCGGCGACGCCTCGGCGGTCTGCTACTACATGGCGCGCACGCTGCAGGCGCGCTACAAGATCCCGGTCGGCATGATCCACGCCAGTTGGGGCGGCACCGCGATCCAGAGCTGGATCGGGGCCGAATCGCTGCGCGGCTTCGGCGACTACGCGACGGGCGTGGCCGCCGTGGCGCAATACGGCGTCGATCCGGCCGAAGGCATGCGCGCCGAGGAAGCGCGCAACGAGGCATGGTGGCGCGCCCACGATCCGGCCGCCGCCGCGCAGCACGCGTGGACCGCGCCGGACTTCGACGATGCCGCCTGGCCCACCGTCACCCCGGCCGGCTCGTGGAAGGACAGCGGCCTGGCCGGCTTCAAGGACTTCGATGGCGTGGCGTGGTACCGCACCGCCGTCACGCTGACCGAGGCGCAGGCCAAGACGGCCAACTCGCTGCGCCTGGGCCCGGTCGACACCTACGACAGCACCTGGGTCAACGGCGTGCGCGTGGGCGGCACCAGCACGTCGTGGATCTGGCGCGAGTACGCCGTGCCAGCCGGCGTGTTCAAGCCCGGCCGCAACGTGATCGCCATGCGCGTGCTGAGCGGAGGACAAGGCGGTGGCCTGTCGGGCACGCCGGACAGCCGCGCCATCGGCACCAAGGATGGCCAGACGATCGCACTGCCGGCCGCCTGGAAAGTCCAGCGCGGCAGCGCCCTGCGCAACCTGGCCGTGCCGCCGGCGCCGTGGGACTGGCCGAACAGCCTGACCACGCTGTACAACGGCATGATCGCTCCGCTGGTCGGCTACAAATTCAAACTGGTGGCGTGGTACCAGGGCGAGGCGAACGCGGGCGCCGGCCAGGAATACCGTTCGCTGCTGCCCTTGCTGATGCGCGACTGGCGCCAGCGCTTCGGCCAGCCGGAGCTGCCTTTCCTGGTCGCGCAGCTGACCTCGTTCGCTGGAACGGCCAAGACGCCCGGCCAGTCCAGCTGGGCCGAGCTGCGCGACGCACAGGCCGAGGCGGTGGCACGCGACGCCCATGCGGGCCTGGCCGTCACGCTCGATGTCGGCGACCGCTTCGACATCCATCCAACGCAGAAAACGGTGGTCGGCGAGCGGATGGCGCGCGCGGCGCGGGCCGTGGCCTATGGCGAGAAAATTGCGCCCGGCAGCCCGTCCCCGGTCTCCGCGCGGCACAGCGGCAAGGACATCGTCATCACCTTCCGCGACACCGGCGGCGGCCTGGCGACGTATTCGTCCGACCGCGCCATCGGCTTTGAAGTATGCGCAGGCACCAGCTGCCGCTACGCCGACGCCCGCGTGGCCGGCGACACCGTGGTCCTGCCCGGCGCCGCCGCTGCCAACGTCACGCACGTGCGCTACGGCTGGGCCGACGCGCCGTTCGTGAACCTGTTCAGCGGTGACGACCTGCCGGTCGGTACCTTCCAGCTTGAAACAACAAAATAAACCGGAGACCAATATGCAAACAACTTTCCGCCGGCCGCCGCGCTTGGCCCTGATCACCCTGGTGCTCGCCGCCGCCTCGCTGCACGCGGCGGCCGATCCGCTGGCCCCGACCGCGCGCTGGAGCGCCTACACCGCCGGCCGCGCCGCAACGCCGCCGATGGGATGGAGCAGCTGGAACGCCTTCGGCACCGACATCGACGAAGCCAAGATCCTCGGCTCAGCCCAGCGCATCGCCGACAGCGGACTGGCCGCGCGCGGCTACCGCTACATCAACATCGACGACGGCTGGGCGGCGCGCCGGCAGATGCCGGACGGCCGCCTGGTGATCCGGGCCGAACGTTTCCCGTCGTCCGTGCAGGGCGGCAGCTTCCGCCCGCTCACCGACAAACTGCATGCGATGGGGCTCAAGGCCGGCATCTATTCTGACCTCGGCCGCAATACCTGTTCGCAAGCGTATTCCGGCGTCGACACCGACCTGCCGAAGGGCAGCGTGCTGGAGCGGGAGATCGGCCTGTACGGCCATATCGACCAGGACATCAACCTGTTCTTCGGCGACTGGGGTTTCGACTTCATCAAGGTCGACGGCTGCGGCCTGCGCGCCTACGGCGCCAACAGCGCCAAGGTCCGCTCCGGCCAGTACCGCGCGCTGACGCCGGTGCTGGACCTGGAATCGGTCAGCCACTCCGACATCCCGGCGGTGCAGGCGGAATTCACGCAAATCAATGCGGCGCTGAAGCGCAACAAGCCGGACGGCGACTTCCTGCTGTCGCTGTGCATCTGGGGCGCCGCCGACGTGCGCGCCTGGGGCAAGAACTACGGCAACCTGTCGCGCACCAGCGACGACATCACGCCATCGTGGTCGCGCTTGCTGAGCAATTTCGACAGCGCGGCACGGCGCGAATTGTATGGCCATCCGGGCAGCTGGAACGACCCCGACATGCTGTACATCGGCAAGGGCGACTTCGACGCCGACCATCTGGTGGAAGCGAAGTCGCACTTCACGCTGTGGGCCATGCTGAACTCGCCGCTGATGCTGGGCGCCGACCTGCGGACCATGCCGCAACCGCTGATGGACATCGTCGGCAACGCCGACATCATCGCGGTCAACCAGGACCCGGCCGGCAACCAGGCGGTGCTGGCCTACGATGCCGACGACCTGGAGATCCTGGTCAAGCCGCTGGCCTCGGGCCAGAAGGCGGTGGCGATCTTCAACCGCGGGCTGGGGCCGATCGACGTCGACCTGACGGCCGAGCAACTCAAGCTGCGCGGCGACGCGCCGGTCAAGCTGACCGACCTGTGGACAAAGGCGGACTCGACCTTCACCAAGGAGACCAAGCTGCGCGTGGCGCCGCGCGAGACGCGGATCTTCCGTGTCAGCGGCGAGCGGGTGCTGGCCCAGGGCGTTTATCTTTCGGAACAGCCAGGCAGCGTGAATCCGGCGGTCGACGGCGTCGTGCGGCCGCAGGTTGACCCGACGATCTTCCGCTCGTCGGCCGGCTGGACCGGCACCAAGGGACCGGGCGAGCGGCCGATGTACGCCGGCTGGGGCGGCGCGCGCGCCGACAGCACGCCTTACGGCGAGGTCATGCAGATCGCCGGCACGCCTTACGCCACCGGCATCGGCATCCTGGCCAACTCCCGGCTGGAGGTGCGCAACCAGGGCTACCGCCGCCTGAACGCGCAAGTGGGCGTGGACGACTCCGCGCAGGACCGCAAGCACGACGTCACCTTCATGATCTACGGCGACGGCAAGCTGCTGGCGAAGAGCAAGCCGCTGCGCTGGGGCCAGACGGCGCAAGTCCTGAGCGCCGACGTGGCCGGCGTCCGCATGGTCGAACTGGTGGCGCGCAGCGCGGCCGGCACCAATGAGCACTTGCCGGTCAGCTGGGGCAACGCCGCCTTGCTCTCATCCGGACGTTCGGACTAACGGCATGATCGCGGCGGCCGAAAACATGGCCGCCGCATCGTTAGCTCTGAATCGCGCATTTTACGTATGAATTCCGCTGCTGGCTCGCCCAGATAGCGAATGCCGGCCCGGTGTTCAGCCAAGCTTGGAACATGCTGGCGGGACTGATCGCTTTTGACGATCTTGACGACCGCTTTACCGCGCTTGGTGATCGTCACCTGTTCACCACTTTCCACCAATTCGATAAGCTTGCTCAGCTGCGCTTTCGCTTCAGCCAAAGAGAATGTGTACATGGGAACCTCCTGACTATCTGGATGGTCACAAGATCATAGCACCACAGGGTGGTGACAACATCAATGTCACATACTTCATCGCCGGGCCCTGCGTACCGTGGCGACTTGCGTCAATCGTGTGCGCTATGCCGCGCACGCGCGCAGGCGTAAAGTGGTGGATGCCGCCAAGGAGGCCGCCATGAATGGTAACAACCAACCACAGCAGGAACAGCACCAACAGTTCGTTCATGTCGATGTCCAGTTCGCTCGTATCGACGCCCATTTCGCTCGCGTGCACGAACAGCTGATGCAGATACGCACCACGGATTTCCGCATCCTGTTGAGCATCAGCCTCACCACAGCCCTGGGCACCCTCAGCCTGATCGTCAAGGTCTACGGCCTGCTCTAGCACCTCACTCGCGGATTTCCGGCTCCACCAGCTGCCCCAGCAACTGCAACGACTCCTGCCAACCGAGATAGCACGCTTCGGCCGGGATCATCGCCGGTATGCCTTCCTGCACCACCTTCAGCTCCACGCCGCAGAACACCTCGCGCAGCGTCACCGTGGTCTGCATGGTGCCCGGCAGGTTGGGATCGTCGAACTTGCCGGTGTAGACCAGGCGCTGGTTCGGCACCAGTTCCAGGTATTCGCCGCCGAAATGGTGGCCGCCGCCGGTGGTGAAATTCGTGAACGACATGCGATAGGCCCCGCCCACCTTGGCGTCCAGCGCGTGCACCTTGCCGGTGAAGCCGTGCGGCGGCAGCCATTTGGCCAGCGCGTCGGCATCCAGGAAAGCCCGATAAACGCGCTCAGCCTTGGCCTTGAACACGCGGTGCAGTTGTACAGTATTCGTAGTCATGATCGTATCTCCAAAATAAGTCAGAGGACGTCCCTCTGCAAGCTACGACGAACGACGGTCCGCGAATTCGACACGCCGCGCCTATCCTGTCAGTAATAGACAAATACTTAATGAGCGCCTATCCTGCATGTTTTCAAATTTGAAATATTAAGGATACGCCATGAGACAGATTTTTTCCACCCGGCCGCTGCTGGCCATGGCGCTCGGCGCCGCTGTCTCGTTGAACGCCGGTGCGGCGGAATCGCGCACGCTGGCCACCGCTGATTTCAACACCTGCGCCAAGCCGGTGTGGCCGAAAGAGGCGCTGCGCAATGAGCAGACCGGCACGGTGACGCTGTCCTTCCTGATCGACGCCGGCGGCGCCGTCGCCGACACCAAAATCGTTCGCTCCAGCGGCTTCCCGCTGCTTGACGACGCGGCGGCGGTCGCCCTGCGCCAGTGCCACTTCAAGCCCGGCATCGTGGACGGCAAACCCGTCAGCGCCTGGACGCAGATGCAATACGTCTGGACCCTGGAGGGCGGTCCCCGGCCGCACGTCGACCAGGCCAGCGTGAACAAGTACCGCGAAGCCGCGCTGGCCGGCGATGCCGAGGCGCTGTACCAGCTGGCCAAGGCCTACAGCAACGGCGCGGCCAACCAGGCGACCACCCTGCAACAGTTCCGCGAGACGCTAGACAAGAACCTGGCGGACGCGCAGTTCGAGCTGGCCCGCCGGTTGGCGAACGGAACCAACGCGCCTAAGGACCAGACCGAAGCGACCATCTGGTATCGCAAAGCCGCCGAAGCCGGCAAGGCGGAAGCGCAACTTGCACTGGGCTACCGCTACGAACACGGCAAGGGCATTCCGCAAAACTACGCCGAGGCGATGGCCTGGTATCTGAAGGCGGCGGCCCAAGGCAACCACGTTGCGGAAAACCATATCGGCCTGCTGCACGCCTATGGCTGCGGCGTGCCCGCCGATTTTGCCGAGGCGGCCGTGTGGTACCGCAAGGCGGCCGAGGGCGGCGACGCCTGGGGCGAGGCCAACCTGGGCATGTTCCATCTGTACGGCCGGGGCGTTCCGCAAGACCTGCCGCAAGCGCTGCAATGGCTGCAACGTGCGGCCGCCAAGCGCAACCCCGCCGCCGAGCGCGACCTGGCGCTGATGTACCTGAACGGCACCGGCGTGCCGCATGACGACGCCGAGGGCTTGCGCTACCTGCGGCTGGCGGCGGAAGACAAGAACGTCCTTTCGCAAATCCGGCTGGGCCTGGTGTTGAGCCACGGCCTGCTGGGCGTGGCCGCCGATCCGGCCGAAGGCGTGAAATGGCAGCGCGCCGCGGCCAAGAGCGGCAATGCGATCGCCGAAAACAATCTGGGCTATGCCTACGAAACCGGCAGCGGCGTGGCGCAGGACTACGCCGCCGCGCGCGACTGGTATATCCGCGCCGCCGGCCGGGGCAACGGCTACGCGCAGGCGGCGCTGGGCGGCCTGTACGAGCACGGCCTGGGCGTCGACAAGGACCCGGTCCGCGCGGCGGCCCAGTACCAGCTGGCGGCCGCGCAAAACAACGCGGACGGCCTGTATCGCCTGGCGGCGCTGCATGAAGCCGGCCTGGGCGTGCCGCGCAGCGCGTCCACGGCGGCCGCCATGTACCAGCGCGCGGCCGCGCTGGATTTCGAACCCGCCATGCGCCGCCTGGCCACGGCCTATGAAAAAGGCGAACTGGACCTGAAGCCGGACGCCGCGCTGGCCCGCGCCTGGCAGGCCAAGGCTGAACAGAAGGCCGCCGGGCCGCAATTCGAGTTCCGCTAATCCGGCCGGCTCGGCTACACTGCCATCTTGTACCGCATGAGGATCAACGATGGAAAATTTTGTCGAGCTGCTGGAAACCCTGGCACAGCAGGAAAAGGAATTGCAATTTACCGCCTTCACCAGCGACACCGCGCTGGCGCTGGGCCTGAAGGTGGTCGAGCTGGCCAGGCAGCGTGAGAAGAGCGTGACGGTCAACGTGACCGTCAACGGCAAGGTGCTGTTCCACCACGCGATGCAGGGCGCCACGCCCGACCAGGCCGACTGGATACGCCGCAAGAGCAATGTGGTGACGCGCTTCGGCCGCTGTTCCTTCCACGTCGGCACCGACTACAAGAATCGCGGCGTGGTGTTCGAGGATGTGAAGTATCTCGATCCGAAAGAGTACGCGGCCTTTGGCGGCTCGTTCCCGGTGGTGGTCAAAAATGTGGGGCTGATCGGCACGGCCACCGTCTCCGGCCTGCGCCAGGCGGAAGACCATGCGATCATCGTGGAAGCGCTGCGCGCAGTGCTGGCTTAAGCTGTGCCGGCCTAATCAGTAATGCGGCGGCGGCTCGTGCGCCAGTGCGCCACCGCCGCCGCTGCTCTGCGCCTGGTCGCGCACATGCTGCACCAGCGCCGCGCACATCTGCTCCAGCTTGTCGATCTGTTGCTGCTGCTCGTAGACGCGCTGGTTCAGCGACTCCACGATGTGCTCCTGGTGCGCCAGTTTGATTTCAATATCGATGAAGCGGTCTTCGGTGGTGCTCACGGCATACTCCCTGCTGGAAAGCCCGCATTCTACTTGAGATAGACCCCGCCGCAGACCACGATGTCATCCTCCGGCACGCAATACATGGCCTTCGGCTCGATCTGCTTGCTGACCGGATTGGTGAACTTGTAGTCCTGCCAGAACGGCTGCTTCTTCTTGGCCAGATCGACGCGCTCCTTGACGAAGGCCTTGCCGTCGACGTCCTTAATTTCCATCAGGTTCTTGCCGATCATCTTGGGGTTGGCGCCGTGCGCGCGCACCACGCCGTCCATGCCGTACACGGTCAGGTACAGGTCGCGGTCGACGAACTGGCCGTCCTTCTTGTCGATTTCGCTGTAGGTTTTTTCCTTGCCGTTGGCCTTCAAAAACTTCAGGGCCTTGTGCACCATCGCCTCCGCTTCCGTCTTGGTGGCGAATTCGACGGCCTGCACCGAGGGCAGCAGGGCACAGCTCAATACCAGCGACGCGATTAACTGATTACGCAAGATCATCTCCAACGGAAGCATGCCGGATCGGCACGTGCCGATGCTAGCACAACACGCGCCGGGTTACGTCTTCGGGGTGGTCAAAAGTTCCTTCATCCGTGCCAGCCGCTCTTTCGGCGTCAGCACCTCGGATTCGGCCGGCACGGCGTTGCCGACGTCGAGCTCCATCTCCTTGATGAAGCGCGACGGATCGCAATGCACCTGCTCGCCGGCGCGCTTGCGCTTCTTGCACCAGGTGATCTGCAGCGTGCGCTGCGCGCGCGTAATGCCGACATACATCAGGCGCCGCTCCTCCTGCACGCGGGCGGCGATGGTCTCGGCCGGCGCGTCGGGATCGCCCTTGTGCGGCAGGATGCCTTCCTCCACGCCGACCAGGAACACATGCGGGTACTCCAGCCCCTTGGACGCGTGCAGCGTGGACATGCGCACCGCGTCCGGATCCTCATCCTGCCCTTCGAGCATGGACATCAGCGCCACCATCTGCGTGAGCTCCAGCACGTTCTTTTCCTCGCCGTCGCGGTCCTTGCCGCCACGGCCGCGCTCCTTGAGCCAGTTGATGAACTCCAGCACGTTCTGCCACCGGCTCTGCGCGGCGCGCTCGTCGAACATATCGTACAGATAGGATTCGTAGTTGATCGCTTCCAGCAAGTCGTCCAGCACCTGGGCCGCGTTGTCGCCGCTGCCGCTGGGACCGGGCCGGCTGGCGCGCGCCTCGAGGTTGTTGATGAAGTTGCAGAAGTCGCGCAGCGGCCCCAGCTGACGATCGTTCAGCAGCGCCTCGATGCCGCCCTTGAACACCGCCTCGAACAGCGAGCACTGCCATTGGCCGGAGAAGGTGCCCAGCGTTTCCATGGTCGACTGGCCGACCCCGCGCCGCGGCGTGGTCACGGCACGGATGAAGGCCGGATCGTCGTCGGTGTTGGCCAGCAGGCGCAGGTAGCTGATGATGTCCTTGATCTCGGCCTTGTCGAAGAAGCTCTGGCCGCCGGAAATCGTGTACGGAATGCGCTCCTTGCGCAGCGTCTGCTCGATGATGCGGGCCTGGTGGTTGCCGCGATACAGGATGGCGTAGTCGGACCACTTGTTCTTGCGCTGGAAATGGTCGGCCGAAATCATGATCGCGACCTGCTCGGCTTCCTGGTCGTCGTTGGCCATACCCAGCACGTTGATCGGCTCGCCCAGGCCGTGCTCGGACCACAGCGATTTCTCGAACAGCTTGGGATTGTTGCCGATCACCGCGTTGGCCGCCTGCAGGATGCGGGTGGTGGAGCGGTAGTTCTGCTCCAGCTTGATCACCGCCAGGTCGGGGAAGTCGACCTGCAGCGTCTTCAGGTTTTCCACCGACGCGCCGCGCCAGGCGTAGATCGCCTGGTCGTCGTCGCCCACGGCGGTGAACATCGGCTTCTTGCCGACGCCCGTCACCAGCAGCTTGACCAGCTCGTACTGGCAGGTGTTGGTGTCCTGGTACTCGTCCATCAGCAGGTAGCGCAGGCGGCGCTGCCACTTGTCGCGTACCGGCTCGTTGTTGCGGAACAGCTCCACCGGCAGACGGATCAGGTCGTCGAAATCCACCGCCTGGTAGGCCGACAGCGTGGCCACGTAGCTGCCGTAGATGCGCGCCGACTGCGCCTCGTCCTCGTCCTTGGCCTTCTGCAGCGCGATCGCCGGATCGACCAGGCCGTTCTTCCACAGCGAGATGTCGGTCTGGATGCGGCGCACCACCTGCTTGTCGGTGGTGATGGCCAGGTCCTGGATCAGCGAACCGCAATCGTCGGCGTCCATGATGGAGAAGCGGTCCTTGAGGCCGACGCCGTTGGCCTCCTGGCGCAGGATCTTGACGCCCAGCGAGTGGAAGGTCGACACCGTCAGCTGCTTGGCTTGGCGCGGCTGCTTGAGCAGCTTGGCGATCCGCTCCTGCATCTCCAGCGCGGCCTTGTTGGTGAAGGTCAGCGCGGCGATGGTGCGCGGATCGTAGCCGCGGTTCTCGATCAGATGGGCGATTTTCTGCGTGATCACGCGCGTCTTGCCCGAGCCGGCGCCGGCCAGCACCAGGCAGGGGCCGTCCAGGTACAGGACGGCCTCGCTTTGCGGGACATTGAGACCGAATTGGGGGGCATTGGACATCGGGTGACAGTCTGACGAGGGAACAGCCTGTCATTGTACCGCGCCACGCAGCCGTCGTTCCCGCGCACGCGGGAATGACAGGGTTTAAAAGCCCGACAACACGATCTTGCCGATGGTGCGGCGGCTCTCGAGCGCCTGGTGGGCACGGCGCAGGTTGGCCGCGTCGATCTTGCCGTACACCTCGCCCAGCGTGGTCTTGAGCTTGCCGGCGTCGACCAGCGTTGCCACTTCGTTGAGCAGCTTGTGCTGTTCGATCATGTCCGGCGTGCCGAACATCGAGCGGGTGAACATCATTTCCCACACCCAGGTGGCGCTCTTGGCGAACAGCTTGTCCATGTCCAGCGGCGCGGTGTTGTGAACGATGCTGGCCACCTTGCCCTGCGGCGCCACCACCTGCGCGATGGCGTCGAAGTGCGGATCGGTGTCGCTCAGGCACAGCACGTAGTCCACGCCGGTGATCTCCAGCGCCAGCAGCTGCGCCGCCATGTCGCCGTTGTGGTCGATCACATGGTCGGCGCCCAGCGCGCGCACCCATTGCGCCGACTCGGGACGCGAGGCGGTGGCGATCACCGTCAGGCCGGCCAGCTGCTTGGCCAGCTGGATGACGATCGAGCCGACCCCGCCGGCGCCGCCGATCACCAGCACGCGCTTGCCGGCGTCGGCGCCGTCGCGGCGGATGGCCAGGCGGTCGAACAGCGCCTCCCAGGCCGTGATCGAGGTCAGCGGCAGGGCGGCGGCGTGCTTGAAGTCCAGGCTGGCCGGCTTGCGGCCCACGATGCGCTCGTCCACCAGATGGAACTCGCTGTTGGCGCCGGGGCGCACGATGCTGCCGGCGTAGTAGACCGCGTCGCCGACCTTGAACAGCGTCACGTCCGGGCCGACGGCGGTCACGGTGCCGGCGGCGTCCCAGCCGAGCACGCGCGGGGCGGCGTCGGCCGCTTCGCCGGCGCGCACCTTGGTGTCGACCGGATTGACGGACACGGCTTCGATCTTGACCAGCAGGTCGTGGCCGGTGGCGACCGGAACGGCGACGTCCACGTCTTGCAGAGTGGTGTTGGTGACGGCGATGGCTTTCATGGCTTGCTCCAGATAAGTTTTGATGGACGCAGTATGAATTGCCGCATTTACTTTGATAATTGGCATAATGATGAAATCATTCTTCATCAAAACAATAAAATGGCCCTGGACCTGACCGACGTGGCGCTGTTTGTGCGGGTATGCGCGACCCGCAACCTGTCCGCCGCAGGGCGCGAATTCGGCCTGTCGCCGGCGGCGTCCAGCAGCCGCATGGCGCAGCTGGAGAAGCAGCTGGGCGCGCGCCTGCTGCACCGGACCACGCGCCAGATCACCGTCACGCAGGACGGCGAGGTGTTCCTGGAACGCGCGGTGGCGCTGCTGGACGCGGCCGAGCAGGCCTCGACGGCGGTCGGCCACGGCAACGCGCAGGCGCAGGGCCTGCTGCGGGTGGCGGCTTCGGTGACGTTCGGGCGGCTCTATCTGGTGCCCGAGGTGCCGCGCTTCCTGGAGGAATATCCCGGCGTCCAGCTGGACCTGCGCCTGTCCGACCTCACCCACGACCTGGCGGCGGACGGCATCGACGTCGCCATCCGCATCGGCCCGCTGCGCGATTCGGCGCTGGTGGCGCGGCCGCTGGCGCCGAGCAAGCTGGTGTTGTGCGCCGCGCCCGACTATCTGCGCCGGCGCGGCGTGCCGCAACAGCCGTCCGACCTGCTGCAGCATGAATGCCTGGTGCTGCAGGCGATGAACCCGTGGCGCCTGCGCGCGCGCGACGGCGGCGAACTGCTGCTGCGTGTGAATGGCCGCTTCCGCAGCGACAACGGCGAAGCGCTGCGCGACGCCGCCATCGCCGGCCTGGGCATCAGCCTGTCGTCGACCTGGCTGGTGGCCGAACAGCTGCGCAGCGGCGCGCTGGTGCGGGTGTTGCCCGGCTGCCAGACCACCGATTCGGTGATTTCGGCGGTCTACCTGAACCGCCGCTTCCTGCCGCCCAAGAGCCAGGCCTTCATCGACTTCTTCAGCCGGCGCTTCGGGCCGCAACCCTACTGGGACGAGGGCATCGCCTGAGCGGGCGCAGAGGTCGTAGCGCCATTTGCGTTACCATGCGGGGATGAGGCGCAGATGCGCCTGGCTTTTAGATGGTTGCCCCATGAAATTCGAACATTTGATTGAAATTAACGACCCGCTCAATCCGCTGATCGATGCGCTGAGCATCAAGCAGTTGTGGAGCGGCCTGGTGCTGCGCGCCGAATCGCCGAAGCTGTTCGTGCCGCACCTGGACGAATGCACGATCACCGAGCGCGAGGAGCTCAGCTTCCGCCGCAGCCTGCGCTACGGCCAGCTGGTCATCGAGGACCGCGTGGTGCTGGAGCCAATGCGCGAGGTACGCTACGAGGTGGCGGCGCAGCAGGACATCAGCCAGTCCAGCCTGACGATGACGATTGAAACCCCGACCGCCGACACGCTGTACGTGCGCTTCCAGTACGACGACGGCCACGACGCGGCCACCGACGCCGCCAACGCGATGTACGACGATTTCCGCCGCTCGGCCTATCAGGAATCGGACATCGACACCATCCGCGTGCTGCGCGATTTGGCGCAGCAGGGCCGGCTGGACGCGCTGCTCAACTGACCGGGGCGCCGCGCTCCTTGCCTGGCGTGGCCGCCTCGTTTGGGCGGCGGCGCCTATCGTTGTCCTAAGGCGCCGGCGTGCAGTCGATGCAGGCGCAGTCGTGGGCCGGCGCGTTGGCCAGCTGATGCGCCAGGTCGCGCAGCGCGGTGCGCACGCCTTCCTCCACCACCGGATGATAAAACGGCATGTCCAGCATGGCGCTGACGGTCAGCCCGGCCTGGCACGCCCAGGACAGCAGATGCCCGATGTGCTCGGCGCGCGGACCGATCATCTCGGCGCCCAGGAATCGGCCCGTGGCATGCTCGGCGTACACGCGCAGCATCCCTTTGTTCTGCAGCATGACGCGGCTGCGGCCCTGGTTCTCAAACGACACCTTGCCGACCGCGAAGCGGCCCTTCTGCGATGCGCACAACTCCTCGTAGCTGGCACCCAACGTCGCGATCTGCGGCTCGGTGAAGGCGATGGTCAGCGGCGTGCGGCGCAGGCCGGGCTGCACCGCCGGATAGCGCGCCGCGTTGTCGCCGGCGATGCGGCCCTGGTCGGCTGCTTCCGGCAGTTGCGGGCGTTCCTGGTCGGCGTCGCCGGCGATGAAGATGGCGCTGTCGCCGCACTGCATCGTCTGCGGGTTAAAGAACGGAATGCCCTGGTGGTCGCGCGACAGGCCGGTGTTTTCCAGGCCCAGCTTGTGGACATTGGGCCGGCGGCCGATGGCCGACAGCAAATAGCTGAACTGCTCGGTGCGCTGCACGCCGTCGGCGCCCTCGCTGGTGACGGCCAGGCCGTCGGCATCCGCCACCACGCGCACCACCTTGGTCTTGAAGCGCACGTCGAGCTCGTCCGCCATGGCGCGGCGCGCCACCTCCAGCACGTCCGGATCGCTGAGCTGGGCGACGCTGCCGCCGCGTCCGAACACGGTCACGCGCACGCCCAGCCGCGCCAGCGCCTGGCCCAGCTCCAGGCCGATGACGCCAGTGCCGGCCACGGCGACCGAGTCCGGCAGGTCATCCCAGTCGAACACATCGTCGCTGGTGATTACGCGCGGACCTGCCGCGCGCCACTCGTCCGGCACGATGGGCGTCGAGCCGGTGGCGATGACGAAGCGTTCCGCCTCGACCAGCGTGTGGTCGTCGATTTGCAGCTGGGTCGGGCTCAGGAAGCGGGCGTGGCCGTGGAGCTTGTCCTCTGCCGGATAGCCGTCCACGCTCTCGACGACGAAACCGACAAACCGGTCCCGCTCGCTGCGCACGCGCGCCATCACGGCCTTGCCGTCGATGCGGGATTGGCCCGGGTGCACGCCGAACGCCGGCGCCGCGTGCAGCGCATGGGCCGCCTCGGCCGCCGCGATCAGCAACTTGCTGGGCATGCAGCCGACGCGGGCACAAGTGGTGCCGTAGACATGGCCTTCGATCAACAGGGTTTTCTTGCCGCCGGTGGAGGCGGCGCGGTAAGCGGTCATGCCGGCGGTGCCGGCGCCGATCACCGCGACTTCGGTGTGTAGCGTTTTCATTCCCAGAGTCTACACCGTTTGGCCGGACCGCATTCCCTCCCAAAAAGCAAGCTTACCCCGCGCACGATAGCGTGTGATCGAGTTTTACTTAATTTCCAAATGGCATTAGTATTACTTATCGTTTTCAATTTTTATAAGTGCAGCTTATGGGATCACTGGACTACCGCGCGCTGGCCGTGCTGGACGCCGTCGCCAGCCAGGGCAGCTTTGAAAAGGCCGCCCTGGCGCTGGGCATCAGCCAATCGGCCGTTTCGCAGCGCATCAAGGCGCTGGAGGATGCCGCCGGCCGGCTGCTGATCGTGCGCGGCCAGCCCGCCGTGCCGACCGGCCTGGGGCAGCGGCTGGTGTCGCACCACCGCAACGTCCGGTTGATGGAAGCGGCGCTCGACATTGATATGGGTCACAAAGTGAGCATGCCGGAGATCGCGCTGGCGGTCGACGCCGCCAGCCTGGCGACCTGGTTCCCGATGAGTCTGCAGCCGCTGCTATCGCCGCCGCGCTGCCAGCTGAAAGTGCAACTGGCCGACCAGCGGATGGCATTGCATCTGGTGCAGGAAGGCAGCGTCTTCGGCAGCATCGCCGCCGCGCAGGAGCATTCGGACCAGCACGCCAACGGGCCGGAAGTCACACCGCTGGGCAAGCTGCGCTACGTCTGCGTCGCCACGCCCGCGTTTGCCGGCCACTGGTTCGGCGACGGCTTCTCGCAGGAAGCGGCGCGGCTAGCGCCTGCAGTGATCAGCGACCAGGACATGATGACCGGCTTCCTGCGCACGACGCTGGACCTGAACGGCCCCTATCCGCACCACACCATGCCGCAATCGGCCGCCACCGCCGAGTGCATCTACGGCAGCCTGGCCTACGGCCTGATGCCCCAGATCCAGGTATCGAGCGCCCTGGCCGCCGGCCGCCTGGTCGACCTCGCGCCCGGCCACCACGTCGACATCGCCTTGAACTGGCACGCCTGGAACCTCGACACCCCCTTCACCCGCACGCTGACCGAGCAAATCATCGCCACCGCGCAACGCTTCTTGCTCTAACGCATTTTGGGGTCAAGTCTGGCATTCGGACACGAGCTCTGCCGTAGCGCCAATCTACGGCAGAGCTCGTGTCCGAATGCCAGACTTGACCCCAAATTAGACAAATTAGATGTCCAGCGGGTCTACTTCCAGCGACCACTTCACGCGGCTTTTCATTTCGCGCAGAGTGAGTAGCCACTCTCGCAGAAAGGCTTGCAGCATGGGCCTTGAGGCCGATTCCACCAGCAGTTGCGCGCGGTCGACGTTGTGGACTCGGGTCATGCTCATCGGTATCGGGTCGTTGATGGTGATGCCGGGATGCTCGACGCAGTCGCGGGCGATGGTCAGGAATTCGATGGCCGTGGCCAACTCGGGCGCCTCGGCCCGCAGCAACGCTTGGTAAAGATAGGGCGGCAAGGCGGCCTGCTCGCGCTCCTCCAGCAAGGCCGAGGCGAAGTGGTCGTAGTCGTGATTCACCACCGCGCCGTACAGCGGGTGCTGCGGATACCTGGTCTGAATCAACACCTCGCTGACGCTGCCGCCTTCGGTCTGGGCGGCGCGGCCGGCCCGGCCCGCCACCTGCATCAGCTGCGCAAACAGGCGCTCGCTGGCGCGGTAGTCCTGCGAAAACAGCGCCGTGTCCGGGTTCAGGATGCCGACCAGCGTCAGGTTCTTAAAATCGTGCCCCTTGGCCACCATCTGCGTGCCGATCAAAATATCGACCTCGCCCCGGTGCACGGTGTCGAACGCTTCCTGCGCGCTGCCCTTCTTGCGCGTGGAGTCGGCGTCGATGCGCAGCACCCGCGCTTCCGGGAACAGCACCTGCAAGCCTTCCTCCACCCGCTGCGTGCCGCGCCCCAGCGGTTGCAGGTCGACGTTGCCGCAGGTCGGGCAATGACGCGGGATGCGCATCTCCAGGCTGCAATGGTGGCAGCGCAGCCGGTGCTCGGGACGATGCAGCACCATGAACGAGGTGCAACGCGTGCACTCGCTGATCCAGCCGCAGGATTCGCAGCAGATCACCGGTGCATAGCCACGCCGGTTCAGGAACAGCAGCGACTGCTCGCCGCGCTCCATGCGCTGCTTGATGGCGGCGATCAGCTGCGAGGTCAGCCCGTCCTTGGGCTTGTCGCGCTCCATGTCCAGCAGCTTCACTTGCGGCAGCACGGCGTTCTTGACGGCCCGCTCGCGCAGCTCCAGCTTGCGATAGCGGCCGGATTGCGCGTGATGCCAGCTTTCCAGCGACGGCGTGGCCGACCCCAGCACGATGGGGATGCCCAGCTGCCATGCCCGCCACACGGCCAGGTCGCGCGCCGAGTAGCGCAAGCCTTCCTGCTGCTTGTACGAGGGATCGTGCTCCTCGTCGATGACGATCAGCTTCAAATTCGGCAGCGAGGCCAGGATCGCCAGCCGCGTGCCCAGCACGATGCGCGCCTTGCCCTGGTGCGCGGCCAGCCAGTGCAGCATGCGCTCGCCTTCGGACAGGCTGCTGTGCAAGGTCGCCAGCATCACGCCCGGGAAGCGCGCGCGGATATTGCCTTCCAGCTGGGGCGTGAGATTAATCTCCGGCACCAGGATCAGGATCTGCGCCTCCGGTTCGCGCGCCAGCACCTGCGCGCAGGATTGCAGGTAGACCTCGGTCTTGCCGCTGCCGGTCACGCCGTACAGCAAGGTCGGCTTGAAGCCCACCGCGCCGCCGATCGCGTCCGCCGCCTCCTGCTGCGAGGGATTCAGCGCCGGCATGTTCAGCGGCGTGCCATCGTGCGGCGCGTCCAGCTTGGCCAGCTTCTTCAGCGCACGGTCCAGCGCCACCGTGGTCAGCACGCGCAGGTTCTTCGGCAGGCCCGGCAGCGCCACCTCGCCCAGCGGACGCTGGTAATAGTCGGCGGCAAAGCCGGCCAGCGCCAGCCATTGCGCCGACAACGGCCCCAGCTGGCTGCGCACGGCCAGCGCATCCTTCAGCTTATCCACCGGCACGTCGGTCTCGGCCGCGACGCCGACGATCAGCCCCATCACCTCGCGCCGCCCGAACGGCACCAACGCCAGCTGGCCCACCTGCGGCTGCTCTGCCGCATCGCAATGCCAGCGGTAGTCGAATATCGCGTTCAGCGGCGTATCAAGCGCAATCTGAAGAATGCAATGGTGGAAAAGGCCCTGCATGGATCCCGTCACAGTAGAAAATTCCCGCGGCAATTGGGCGCAAATACCGCGCCCGCCGGGGCGGTTTGATGTATCCACAGTTTTTGTGGATAACTTTGTGGACAAAGGAATCTTAATCCCCGGAAAGCATAGACTTCAGGCTTGGCATCGTCGTAAACCGGGCAAAAATTCAAAATTATTTCTCTTTAAAATCAAACACTTGGAAAATGCTTCCTAGGAGAAGAAAATTTCGCGTTTTTTCTCCGCCGCTGTGCATAAGTGAAGTATTTAGGATGCTTTTTTTACTGAAATCAAGCACTTTTTGGGGCTTATCCACCGATATTGCAGAGCACAATGCAATACTTTCAATGAAAGAGCCACCAGCTACTTTATGTATAAGGTTTGTCTGTTCACAACTTCGTTATCACGGCCTAAACTTTGCCTAAAAATCGTGCAACGCAACATACACTTCAGGCAAAACAGCAACATTATGGCTAAGTCACGGTTTACTAAGTACTTTTATTTTTTATCCACAGTTTTTGTGGATAACTTTGTGGACAATGAAGAAATAAACTAGTTTCAGCCCACAGTCAAGGTTTACGACTTGCCATCTATTGACTCTTCGTCTACAAAACTTATCCCATGTAATCAACGACTTGCGATGGCCTCAAGGGCTACGAAAAAAGCACTGCCTAATATTTCCGCAGTAAAAAAAATTGTGCATAAGTCGGTATTACTTTCCGGCGCGCACCAACGAAAAAGGGCACGTCTCCGGAGAAACGTGCCCTTTGTTCGCAAATTACATCAGCCTGCGCGCTGGGCCTTGCTGTAGCTGTGAACGGCTTCGACCATGGCGGCGACGTTCTCCGGCGGCGTGAATTGCGAGATGCCGTGGCCCAGGTTGAACACGTGGCCATTGCCGGCGGCCGGCGTGCCGTAGGCGTCCAGCACCTTGTGCACTTCGGCGCGGATCTGGTCCGGGCTGGCGAACAGGATGGCCGGGTCCAGGTTGCCCTGCAGGCCGACCTTGTGGCCGACCAGCTTGCGCGCCTGCGTCAGGTTGACGGTCCAGTCCAGGCCGACCGCGTCGGCGCCGATGTCGGCGATCTGCTCGATCCAGTGGCCGCCGCCCTTGGTGAAGACGATGGCCGGGATCTTGACGCCGTCCTTGTCACGCTTGAGCAGGGACACCACCTGCTGCATGTATTTGAGCGAGAACTCCTGATAAGCGCCGTCGGCCAGCGCGCCGCCCCACGAGTCGAACACCATCACCGCCTGGGCGCCAGCGTCGATCTGGGCGTTCAGGTACTCGGCCACGGCCTTGGCGTTGATGCTCAAAATGTGATGCATCAGGTCCGGGCGGTTGTACAGCATCGTTTTGATGGTGTGGAACTCGCGCGAGCCTTGGCCTTCGACCATGTAGCAGGCCAGCGTCCACGGGCTGCCGGAGAAGCCGATCAGCGGCACGCGGCCATTCAATTCGGTGCGGATCTGGGTGACGGCCTTGAACACATAATCCAGCGAGCCCAGTTCCGGCGCGCGCAGCGCCATCACATCGGCCTCGGTCTTCAGCGGACGCTCGAATTTCGGGCCCTCGCCTTCGACGAAATACAGGCCCAGGCCCATCGCGTCCGGCACCGTCAGGATGTCCGAGAACAGGATGGCCGCGTCCAGCGGGAAGCGGTCCAGCGGCTGCAGCGTGACTTCGGTGGCGTAGTCCGGATTGGTGGCCAGGCCCATGAAGGAGCCGGCCTTGGCGCGCGTGGCGCGGTATTCCGGCAGATATCGCCCCGCCTGGCGCATCAGCCACACAGGCGTGTAGTCGGTCGGCTGGCGCAACAACGCGCGCAAGAAGGTGTCGTTCTGGAGCGGGGCAAATTGTGGCATGGAAGGCAATCGAAATCGGTCAAAGAGCTATTATCGCATCCTGCGCGGGTTTTTTTTGCTGGATGATAGGCCGTTCATTCACTATCATGCGTAGCACCCGACTTTGGAGACGCCATGACATCCGCCCCACCCATTACCGCCCCTTACGGCGCCTGGCCATCGACCATCAGCGCCGCGCGCGTCGCCGCCGGCGCCACGCCCCTGTCCACGCTGATGCTGGGCGGCGCCGATGGCAGCGATATCTTCTGGCTGGCCGGCCGCGCCGCCGAAGCGGGCCGCAACACCCTGCTGCGCCACCACGGCGTGAGCACCGGCGAACTGACCCCGGCCCCCTTCAATGTGCGCAGCCGCGTACACGAATACGGCGGCGGCGCCTACCAGGTGGATGGCGATACCATCTATTTTTCGCATTTTGCCGACAACCGCGTCTACAAACTTGATCTAGCCGACGACGGCGCCGCGCCGGTCGCGCTGACCACGGCCGGCAAGCAGCGCTACGCCGATTTCGTGGTGGACCGCGCGCGCGGACGCCTGATCGGCGTGCGCGAGCTGCATGGAGATGACCCGCACGCGCAGCCAACCAACACCATCTGCGCCATCGACGCCGACGGCAGCGAGACCGTGCTGGCGCAAGGCGCCGACTTCTACTCGTCGCCACGCCTGTCGCCGGACGGCCGCTCGCTGGCCTGGCTGAGCTGGGATCATCCGCGCATGCCGTGGCAGGGCACGACCCTGTGGCTGGCCGACATCGCCGACGACGGCACACTGGCCGCGCCGCTGCGCATCGCCGGCGGCGACGAGGAATCGGTGTGCCAGCCCGAATGGTCGCCGGACGGCCTGCTGCACTTCGTCTCCGACCGCAGCGGCTGGTGGAATCTGTACCGCCTGTGCCGGGGCCGCGACCGCACCGAGGGCCTGTGCCCGATGGAGGCGGAATTCGCCTCGCCGCATTGGACCTTCGGGAACTCGATGTACGGCTTCCGCTCGGCCGCCGAAATCATCTGCACCTACATCGACAAGGGCGTGAGCCGCCTGGCGCGCCTGCTGCCGGGCAGCGGCAAGCTGGAAGCCATCGCCAATCCCTACGAGGAAATCCGCGAACTGCGCGTGGCCCCGGGCTACATCGCCATGCTGGCCGGCGGCCCCACCATCCCGATGGAACTGGCGCGCATCGACTTCACCGAGGAGGGCGTGGAGATCCTGGCGCAGTCGATCGAGGAGCTGCCGGACGAGGACCAGCTGTCCATCCCCGCCAGCATCAGCTACCCCAGCGCCAACGGCCGCACCGCACATGCCTTCTTCTACCCGCCGCGCAACCGTGACGTGACCGCGCCCGCAGGCAGCAAGCCGCCGGTGATCGTCATCAGCCACGGCGGCCCGACCGGCATGACCGTCAACACGCTGAACCTGAAGACCCAGTTCTGGACCAGCCGCGGTTTCGGCGTGCTGGATGTGAACTACGGCGGCAGCACCGGCTTCGGGCGCGCCTACCGCGACCTGCTCAAGGGCCAGTGGGGCATCGTCGATGTCGAGGACTGCGTGGCCGGCGCGCAGGCGCTGGTGGAACGCGGCCTGGCCGACGGCGAGCGCCTGATCATCCGAGGCGGCAGCGCCGGCGGCCTGACCACGCTGTGCGCGCTGACCTTCCACAACGTCTTCAAGGCCGGCGCCAGCTACTACGGCGTGTCCGACCTCAAAGGCCTGGACCAGGACTCGCACAAGTTCGAATCGCACTACAACGAATACCTGATCGCGCCGCAGCCGCAGGCCGAGGCGCTGTACCAGGCCCGCTCGCCGATCAACCACACCGACAAGCTGGCGCGCCCGATGATCTTCTTCCAGGGCCTGGACGACAAGGTGGTGCCGCCGCAGCAATCGGAGATGATGGTCGACGCGCTGAAGGCGCGCGGCGTGCCGGTGGCCTACGTGCCGCTGGAGGGCGAGGGCCACGGCTTCCGCAAGGGCGAGAACATCGTCCGCACGCTGGAGGCGGAGCTGTACTTCTACCAGCGCGTATTTAAGCTAACCCGCGGCCTGCACGACCCGGCCGCCACGCCGCCGGTACACATCGATAACCTGAAAGACTGACCCCGCATGACCGACGCAAAGCTGCTCGCCGAATTTGACACGCTTGAGTTCAACGAAAAAATGATACTGGCGTTGCTCGCCCTGATCGGCGAGCCGGTGGGACGCACTTCCATCCTCGATCACCTTAACCGCGCGCGCATCGAGGACAAGGACGGCAACGCCTACAGCGTCGGCACTTTGGACGAGGCGCTGCGCAAGCTGGAACGGCTGGCCTTCATCAGCGTGGTGACTGGACGCGGCTTTGTCTGCAACCCCAAGCTGCGCTGGCCGGCGATGCGCGCCTCCATCGGCACGCACGCGCTGGATGACCTGTGCAATGCCTACGACGAGCTGGTGCCGATGCGCCAGACCTGGAACAGCGTCGAGCCGCGCAGCTACCGCGCCGGCATGGCGCGCCTGCGCATGGGACTCCTGCGCGGCCAGACGCCGCAACAGATCCAGCCGATACTGGCCTTCTGCCTGGGCAGCTACGAGGCGGCGCAGCTGCACCCCATCGTCGACATCTTCGGCCGTCCGTTCGAGCCGGGCATGCTGGCGCGCGTGCATCCGCTGCTGCAGGACGACGTGCTGATGGTGCTGCTGCAAAACGCCCAGCACGAATTCCTGACCGTGCCGGTGATACGCGAATTCTGCGAACAGCACATGCAGCGCCGCCAGGCCGCCAAGGACGACATCAGCCCCGAGCTGCGCATGGCATTGGCGGAAGACGCCATCCTGTGCGGCCGCCTGGACGACGCCAAGCGCTACCTGGAGCGCACCGCCGGCCCGCAGAGCCAGTACCTCGCCAGCGCGGTGGTGCTGCTGCGCGGCGCCAACAGCGCGGCCATCGTCGGCTTCGACGCGGCGCTCAAGACGCTGCGGCGCGACACCGGCAAGCGCAAGCACCTGTTCACCGGCATGGGCGGCTACTTGTACCTGCTGTCGATGCTGCGCAGCGGCGACCCCAAACACCTGAAGGCGGCCGAGGCCTACCTCGAAATCGCGGTGCGCATGCCGCAGAACCGCGACACCGCCGTGCACCAGCAGATCGACATGCTGCGCCAGATCCGCGCCGGCACCATGCCGCCCGCCGCCGTCTCCGCGCTGGCGTGGGAGACCGGCCTGCAAACGCAGATGTTCCAGTGCCTGCTGTATTTCTGGTTGTCGTTGCCGCAGCTGTCCGAGCGCAAGGCGCAACTGCAGGAGCTGGCGCAGAACGCCGAACGCGCCGGCTACCTGTTCATCGCCGGGCAGGCCGCCTGCCTGCTGGGCCACCTGGGCGACGTCGAACAGCAGCGCCACGCCAACGCGCTGCGCTCGCGCCTCGGCTATCCTGACCTGAGCGTGTGGTTCGAACGGCAGGAGGCGTGGCAGCGGCAGTTGACGGCGCTGATCAATCTCCAGCAGCCCGCCGCCGTCGATGCCGCCGGCAGCACGCGGCTGGTGTGGATGCTGAACTACGATAACCGCCACGGCCTGACCGACGTCGCGCCGGTGGAGCAGAAGCGCGACGCGCGCGGCCTGTGGAGCAAGGGCCGCGCCGTGGGCCTGAAGCGGCTGCGCTTCGAGGCCGAGCAGTTCGATTTCCTCACGCCGCAGGATGTGCGCGCATCCGAGGCGATCTCGGTGGCGCACCGCACCTACCAGTCCAGCGGCCTCGCTTACGAAATCGATCCGCAGCGCGCCGCCTCGGCGCTGATCGGCCATCCGCTGCTGTTCTGGGCCGACGCGCCCGACACGCGCGTGGAGATGTTGGCCGGCGAGCCCGAACTGCTGATCAAGAAAAGCCCCGGCAACCTGGAACTGCGGCTGCAACCGCCGATCCCGGACGACAGCTCCTCCGTCATCGTCACCAAGGAGACGCCGACCCGCCTGCGCGTGGTCACCATCCTCGACGAGCACCGCCGCATCGCCGCCATCGTCGGCGATGGCCTGAGCGTGCCGGCCCACGCGGAGCAGCAGGTGCTGCATGCGATCAGCTCCATCTCGTCGCTGGTGACAGTGCAGTCGGAAATCGGAGGCGCCGCGCCGGACATGGAACAGGTGGAGGCGGACATGCGCCTGCACCTGCACCTGCTGCCCTACCAGCACGGCCTGAAGATGCAGGTGCTGGTGCGGCCGCTGGCCAACGGCGCGTACTACGCGCCCGGCGCCGGCGCGGACAGCGTGATCGCCGACGTCAACGGCAAGCCGGTGCAGGCGCGCCGCAAACTGATCGACGAACGCGACGCCGAGCGCGAACTGATCGCCAAGTGTCCGGTGCTGGAATCGGCCGAGCAGGAACACGGCGAATGGCTGCTGGGCCAACCGGCGCTGTGCCTGCAGCTGCTGGTGGAACTGCAGGAGATGAACCCGGACAGCATCGTGCTGGCCTGGCCGGAAGGCGAGAGCTTCCGCGTGACCGCCAAGGTGGAAACCAAGCAGCTGCGCCTCGCCATCAAGAGCAACAAGGACTGGTTCGCGGCCAGCGGCGAACTGCAGATCGACGAAGGCAAGGTCATGGACCTGAAGACGCTGCTGGAGCTGATGCAGAAGAGCCAAGGCCGCTTCGTGGAGCTGGGCGAGAACCGCTACCTGGCGCTGACCGAGGAGCTGCATCGCCGCCTGATGGAAGTCTCGGTCTACGGCGAGATCACCGGCGACGGCGTGCGCCTGCATCCGCTGGCGTCGTTCGCGCTGGAGGAGCTGGTCGACGATATCGGCGGCCTGAAATCGGACAAGCTGTGGAAGGAGCACCTGGCGCGCATGGAGGCGCAGGCGGCCTTCGTGCCGCAGCTGCCGAGCACTTTGCAGGCGGAGCTGCGCGACTATCAGCTGGAAGGCTTCAACTGGCTGTCGCGCCTCGCCAGCTGGGGCGTGGGCGCCTGCCTGGCCGACGACATGGGCCTGGGCAAAACGCTGCAGGCGCTGGCGCTGATCTTGTCGCGCGCGCCGCAAGGCCCGACGCTGGTGGTGGCGCCGACCTCCGTCTGCATGAACTGGATCAGCGAAGCCGCACGCTTCGCGCCGACGCTGAACGTGAAGCTGTTCGGCCCCGGCGACCGCGCCGAGACCATGTCCACGCTGCAGCCCTATGACCTGGTGGTGACCAGCTACGGCCTGCTGCAGCTGGAATCCGCACTGTTCGCCGGCGTGCAGTGGAACACCATCGTGCTCGACGAGGCGCAGGCGATCAAGAACGGCGCCACCAAGCGCTCGCAGGCCGTGATGGCGCTCAAGGGAGATTTCCGCATGATCGCCACCGGCACGCCGCTGGAAAATCACCTGGGCGAGTTGTGGAACCTGTTCCGCTTCATCAATCCGGGCCTGTTGGGCAGCATCGAGCAGTTCAACCTGCGCTTCGCCGCGCCGATAGAAAAGCCGCAGGACCATCGCGCCGAACTGGGTGCGCGCAACCGCCTGCGGCGTTTGATCCAGCCCTTCATGCTGCGCCGGACCAAGGCGCAGGTGCTGACCGAGCTGCCGTCGCGCACCGAAATCACGATGGAGGTGGACCTGTCGGCGGAAGAGACGGCGCTGTACGAATCGCTGCGCCGCGCCGCGCTGGAGAACCTGGCCGCCGTCGAAGGACCGGCCGAGAAGAAGTCGATCCAGATCCTGGCCGAGATCATGCGGTTGCGGCGCGCCTGCTGCAATCCCAACCTGATCGCGCCGGAGCTGGGCCTGGCCAGCAGCAAGCTGGCGGCCTTCGCGCACCTGCTGGAAGGCTTGCTGGAGAACCGCCACAAGGTGCTGGTGTTCAGCCAGTTCGTCGACCACCTGTCGCTGATCCGCGCGCACCTGGACGCCAACAACATCAGCTACCAATACCTCGACGGCTCGACCACCATGGCCGACCGCAAGAAGCGCGTGGACCTGTTCCAGTCCGGCGAGGGCGATGTGTTCCTCATCAGCCTGAAGGCGGGCGGCGTCGGCATCAACCTCACCGCCGCCGACTACGTGATCCACATGGATCCGTGGTGGAATCCGGCGGTGGAAGACCAGGCCTCGGACCGCGCGCACCGCATGGGCCAGCTGCGGCCGGTGACCATCTACCGGCTGGTGGCGCGCCACACCATCGAGGAAGGCATCGTCGAGCTGCACCAGCACAAGCGCGACCTGGCCGACAGCCTGCTCGAAGGCAGCGATGTCAGCGGCCGCATGTCGGCCAGCGAAATGCTCAACATGCTGCAGGAAGGCCTGAAAAAGTAGATGAACTTTGGCTGGTCCGCTCCGGTCTTACTGGCATTGCCCGCACAGGGTTTGTGAAGAGGAGAACGCCATGAAAACCATAGCAGACATTATGAGCCGCGACGTGACCAGCGTGTCGCCGGAGGAAACCATACGCCGCGCGGCCGAGTTGATGGACGATCTCGATGTCGGCGCGCTGCCGGTCACCGAGGGCCACCGCCTGGTCGGCATGATCACCGACCGCGACATCACCATCCGCGCCACCGCCGCCGGCCTCGGGCCCGAGGAAACCCTGGTGACCGAGGTGATGACCGAGGATATCTGTTACTGCTACGAGGACCAGAGCATCGAGGAGGTGATGGAGGACATGGGCGATATCCAAGTGCGCCGGGTGCCGGTGGTGAGCCGGGACGACCACAAGCTGGTCGGCATCGTCGCCATGGCGGACCTGGTGCAGGACGAGGCCATGGAAGGCCGCACGGTGGAGACCTTGCGCGATATCTCGTCCCCGGTGCCGCCGATGTAGCACGGCCGGAAAATCGCGGTTTCCGGTTTTTGTCTTGTAACGGGCGCTCTCAAGCGGGTCGATTAGTGATAATCTCCCACGCTTCGACTGAGCCCGCCTCGTGCATGGGCGGGCTTGGTCAAAATAAACAGAGGCTACCTACGATGATCAAGACAAAAATCGCCCTGGCTGTATTGATGACGACGCTCGCCGTCGCACCAGCCGGCGCCAGCACGCACCACAAGGCCGCCCACGCCGCAGCCAAGGGCGGCAGCAAGTCCACGCATTCGACCCACGGCGCGCACGCCAAGAGCAGCGGCAAGTCCGCCAAGGGCAGCAGCAAACACACCACCAGCAAAGGCAAGGGCAAGACCAAGGCGGTCGCCGCCACCGCCGTGGCCGCCGCAGCGGTGGCGCCGTCGCTGAAGCCGTCCGGAACGCCGGAACGCCGCCAGGACCGTTCCTTCGACGGCCAGAGCAGCCAGTTCCTGAACGCGCTGTGGCGCATCGATTCGGAAAGCGCGATCTACGCCGGCAAGTACGACACCGCCGCCACGCTGTCCATCCCCGACAAGGCCGGGCAGGCCAAGGAGCTGGCCTTCATCGACGAGTGGAAGCAGCGTTTCAGCGCCATCAACGCCAGCCAGCTGTCGGCCAGGCAGCGCACCGACCTGGCGCTGCTGATCAACAAGCTCGACAGCGACCGCTTCCGCCTGACCACGTTGAAGGAATATGAGTGGAATCCGGCCAGTTACAACGTGGCCGGCCCGATCGACTTGATCTTGAACACGGAATACGCGGCCCAGCCGCAGCGCCTGCGCACGCTGCTCAAGCGCATCGCCGGCATCCCGGCCTACTACGACGCGGCGCGCGCCAACATCGTCAACCCGACGCGCGAGCACACCCGCCTGGCGATCGCCCAGGCGCCCGGCGTGCAGACCTTGCTGACCGAGGTGGACAAGGCGGCGCAGGCGTCGATCCTGACGCCGGTCGAGAAGCAGCTGTTCACCCAGCGCGTGAACGCGGCGCTGACGGCGGTGGACGGCTACGTCGCCTTCCTGACCGAGATGGACAAGCAGATGGACACCGTGGGCCGCCGCACCTTCCGCCTCGGCAAAGACCTGTATGAGCAGAAGTTCGCCTTCGACATCCAGTCCGGCAGCACGGCCGAGCAGACCTACCAGAAGGCGCTGGCCGCGCGCGAGGAACTGCTGGCCAATATGGAACGCATCTCCGACGAGCTGTGGGACAAGACCATGGGCGCCACCGCCAAGCCGGCCGACCGCTTCGCCAAGATCGGCATGGTGATCGACAAGCTGTCCGAGCGCCATGTGAAGCGCGAGGATTTCTTCGCCGAGATCCGCCGCCAGGTGCCGGTGCTGCAGGACTGGGTGATCAGCCACAACCTGCTGACGCTGGATCCGAAGAAGCAGCTGGAAGTGCGCGCGACGCCTGCCTACCAGGCCGGTGTGGCGGGCGCCAGCATCGATGCGCCGGGGCCGTATCGCCCGCAGGACCGCACCTACTACAACGTGACGCCGCTTGATGGCGCGACGCCGGAGGCGGCCGAGAGCAGCCTGCGCGAGTACAACTACTGGATACTGCAGATCCTCAATATCCACGAGGCGATACCGGGGCATTACGCGCAGCTGGTGTATGCCAACAAGTCGCCGTCGATTGTCAAATCCATCTTCGGCAATGGCGCGATGGTGGAGGGCTGGGCGGTGTATGGCGAGCGCATGATGCTGGAGTCCGGCTATGGCGACAACGCGCCGGAGATGTGGCTGATGTATTCGAAGTGGAACCTGCGCAGCGTGACCAACACCATCCTCGATTACAGCGTGCATGTGCTGGGCATGACCGAGGAGCAGGCCATCGATCTGCTGACACGCCAGGCTTTCCAGACGCGCAGCGAGGCGGTGGAGAAATGGCATCGGGTGCAGGTGTCGTCGGTGCAATTGACCAGCTATTTCAGCGGCTATAGCGAGATCATGGAATTGCGCGAGCAGCGCAAGCAGCAGCTGGGCGCGAAGTTCAACCTGAAGGAATTCCACGAGCAATTCCTGAGCTACGGCAGCGCGCCGGTGCGTGTGATCAAGGGCTTGATGACGCAGTAGGATCGCGGCCGTTTGCGTGTGCGCAAACGGCTCATCCATTGATTCGATAGGGTGGGAGCTGGCCTGCGTTTTGGCTGGCTTCTGCTACTATTTAATCAAGGAGTGATGATGGACATGCCTATCAAATTCGACACACTTGCTTACGCAAAAAAACTCGAGGAAGCTGGGCTGCCTCAGCAGCAAGCCGAGGCCCAGTCGCTAGCCTTGCGCGACGCGTTAGCCGAGTCCACTGTAACGCCCGGCGATCTGGTATTGCTGAAGACGGATGTTGTTGCCCGTATAGAGATGCTGCGCAGCGAAGTGCAAGCGCAGATCGAAAAGCTGCGTGGCGACCTGCAAGGGCAAATTGCAAAGCTGCGTGACGACCTGCAAGGCCAAATTGAAAAGCTGCGTGACGACTTGCAAGGTCAAATTGAAAAGCTGCGTGGCGACTTGCAAGGGCAAATTGAAAAGCTGCGTGACGACCTGCAAGGGAAAATCGATGCGTTGAAAGCACATATGGATGCCAGGTTCAACATACTATATGTCCTGACCGGGCTGTCCTTGCTGCTGCACGTAGTCACGCTGGTGAAACTGTTTTCCTGAGATCAGGCCTTCTCTTCCGGCGCCGTCGACATGCGCACGAACATCGGCGCCACCAGCAGGCCCAGTTCGAACAGCAGGCACATCGGAATCGCCAGCGAGAACATGCTGACCGCGTCAGGCGGCGTAACGATCGCGGCCACCACGAAGGCGCCCACGATGGCGTAAGGCCGTATCTCCTTCAGCTTGGCCACACTGACCAAACCCATACGCACCAGTATCACCACCACTACCGGCACCTCGAAGGTCGCGCCGAACGCCAGGCACATCGACATGACGAAATCCAGATAGTTCTCGATGTCCGGCGTCACCGCGATCGACTGCGGCGAGAACTCGGAGATGAACTGGAACACCCGCCCGAACACCAGGAAGTAGCAGAACGCCACGCCGGACATGAACAGCACCGACGAGGAAATCACCAGCGGCGCGATCAGCCGCTTCTCGTGCGCGTACAAGCCGGGCGCCACGAAGGCCCACAGCTGGTACAGCACCCACGGCAGCGCCAGGATGATGGAGATGACCAGCGTCACCTTCATCGGCACCAGGAACGGCGAGATCACACCGGTGGCGATCATCTTCGAGCCGACCGGCAGCGAGGCGATCATCGGCCGCGCGATGAAATCGTAGATCTGCGAGGGACCAGGCCAGATCATCAGCGCGATACAGACGATGGCAATACCGATCGATGCCTTGACCAGGCGGTCGCGCAATTCGATCAGGTGAGAGATAAAGGTCTCTTCGCCCTTTTCAGGAGTAGTCATTTAGTAGAACGAAGAAGATGAGTTGCTGCCGGGGCGGAAGCGGGCCACGCGCGCGGCGCCGGAGGTCACGTGCATCTTGCCGCCGTTGCGCTGCTTGTACCAGCCGGGGATGGCCGAATTGCGCACCAGCTTCTTGCGCCGGAACTCGCGCGCCTTGCGCGACAGGTCGTCGGTGGTGACGTGGCTGACAGTCGGCGAGTGTATGGTCGGCGTATCGTGCCAGGCATTCTCCACCTCGGCCACGTGCTGCGACATCGAATTCTCGACGTCCGCCTTCACGCTCTCGGCCGCCGCCTGCACTTCCTTCTGGAGGTTTTTCAACTCTTCCAGTTCGATCTCGCGCGAGACTTCGGATTTGACTTCGTTGAGGTAGCGCTGGGCGCGGCCGTACAGCGTCCCGGCCATGCGGGCCACCTTGGGCAGCTTTTCAGGACCGATGACGACCAGCGCAACCACGCCGATCACAGCAAGTTTGGTAAGACCGAGATCGATCATAAGGTGGTTTCAGCCAGGCAGGGAGCAACGCTCCCCCAGCTTACTTCTTCTCTTTAGCGTCGACGTCGATGGTGCCCGGCGCGGCTGGCGTGGCCGGCTTGTCGTCCTCGCCCTTGACGCCATCCTTGAAGCCTTTAACGGCCTTGCCGATGTCCGAACCCATGTTGCCCAGTTTCTTGGTACCGAAAACCAGCATCACGATGACCAGCACGATCAGCCAATGCCAAATACTAAATGAACCCATCATATTCCCCTTGCAAGGCGCGTGCGCCCGATTATCCATTGAGACCAGAACTGCTGCGACAGTATAAGCGAAGCGCCGCCTGTCATGTAGATGTCATGCGGCTTACCGCTGCCCGCGCCACGGGTGCGGCCCGCCGATGACGTGCAGGTGTAAATGGTACACCTCCTGGCCGCCGTTCGGTCCACTGTTAATCAGCGTCTTGTAGCCGCCGGCCGGCGAGCCGTCCGCATCATAGCTGACGCCGCAGCCGGCTTCCTCTGCCAGACGGGGGGCCAGCGCCAGCATCTTGCCCAGCAACGGCGCCTCGTTGGCGCTGCAATCGGACAGCGTTGAGAAATGTTTCTTCGGAATCAGCAGCAAATGCACCGGCGCGGCCGGGTTGATGTCCTTGAAGGCCAGCAGGTCTTCGTCTTCATAGACGATGGCGGAAGGGATTTTCTTTTCAGCTATCTTGCAAAACAGGCAGTTTTCCACAACGACTCCGTGAGTGGGGGGTTATTCCTTGCGGGCGGCTTTTTCCTCGATGCCGGAGACGCCTTCGCGGCGCGCCAGCTCGTCGAGCACCTGCTGCGGCTTCAAATCGAACTGGGCCAGCAGCACCAGCGTATGGAACCACAAGTCGGCCACCTCGTACAGCACCTTGCCGCTGTCGCCGCCGGCGCGCGCATCCTTGGCGGCCATGACGGTCTCGGTGGCTTCCTCGCCGATTTTCTTCAGGATGGCGTCGTCGCCCTTGGAGAACAGCTTGGAGGTGTAGGACGTGGCGGGATCGCCCCCGTTGGCCAGTTTGCGCGACTCGATGATGTCGGCCAGGCGGTCCAGGATAGTGCTCATGTCGGTTTCTTTGCTTTGGTTTTCGCCACGGTGGCGGCGGTGTAGATTTCCGATGGGTCCTTCAGCACCGGCTCGGTGTTCTGCCAATCGCCTTCCAGCGCGTCGCCCTCGAACTTCTGGAAGAAGCAGGAATGGCGGCCGGTGTGGCAGGCGATGCCGCCGGCCTGCTCGATCTTCAGCAGCACCACGTCTTCGTCGCAGTCGAGGCGGATCTCCAGCACCTTCTGCACGTGGCCGGACTCCTCGCCCTTGTGCCACAGCTTCTTGCGCGAGCGGCTCCAGTAGACGGCCTCGCCCAGCTCGACCGTTTTGGCCAGCGCTTCGCGGTTCATCCAGGCGAACATCAACACATCGTTGCTGCCCGCTTCCTGGGCGATGACCGGCACCAGGCCGTGCTCGTCCCATTGGACTTTCTTCAGCCATTTAGCCTTGGCCAAGGCGCTTGGGGTAGTCGACATCGTCATTTTCCAATTAAACCAGGCGCATCGGAATGCCCTGCTGCGCCATGAACCGCTTGGCTTCCTGCACGGTGTGCTGGCCGTAGTGGAAGATGCTGGCCGCCAGCACCGCGTCGGCCTTGCCCAGCTTGATGCCGTCGGTCAGGTCCTGCAGGCCGCCGACGCCGCCCGAGGCGATCACCGGGATGCTGATCGCATCGGACACGCCGCGCGTCAGGCCCAGGTCGAAGCCGGACTTGGTGCCGTCGCGGTCCATGCTGGTCAGCAGGATTTCGCCGGCGCCCAGCTGTTCCATTTTCTTCGCCCATTCGATGGCGTCGATGCCGGTGGCCTTGCGGCCGCCGTGGGTGAACACTTCCCACTTGCCGGGCGCGACCTGCTTGGCGTCGATCGCCACCACGATGCATTGCGAGCCGTGCTTTTGCGAGGCGTCGAACACCAGTTGCGGGTTCGTCACCGCCGACGAGTTCATGGCGACCTTGTCCGCGCCGGCGTTGAGCAGGCGGCGCACATCGGCCACCTCGCGCACGCCGCCGCCCACCGTCAGCGGGATGAACACCTGCGAGGCCACGGCCTCTATGATGTCCAGGATCAGGCCGCGGTTGTCGCTGGTGGCGGTGATGTCGAGGAAGGTCAGTTCGTCGGCGCCCTGCTCGTCGTAGCGGCGGGCGATTTCCACCGGGTCGCCGGCGTCGCGCAGCTCGGTGAAATTGACGCCTTTGACGACGCGGCCATCGGTCACGTCCAGGCAGGGGATGATGCGTTTAGCGAGCATTATTCTTCCGTGTCTTCTTCGATCAGGTCGCCGCTCAGTTCATCCGCGCGCAACTGGGCCGAGGCCAGGTCGATGGTGCCTTCGTAAATCGAACGGCCGCAGATCACGCCCTCGATGCCTTCATCCTGCACCGCGCACAGCGCTTCCACGTCGCCCAGGTTGTGCAGGCCGCCGGATGCGATAACCGGGATCTTGACCGCCTGCGCCAGCTTGACGGTGGCTTCGATGTTCACGCCGCCCATCATGCCGTCGCGGCCGATGTCGGTGTAGATGATCGATTCCACGCCGTAGGCTTCGAACTTCTGCGCCAGGTCGATCACTTCGTGGCCGGACATCTTGCTCCAGCCGTCGGTGGCGACCTTGCCGTCCTTGGCGTCCAGGCCGACGATGATGTGGCCGGGGAAGGCGCCGCAGGCGTCGTGCAGGAAGCCCGGCTCCTTGACCGCGGCGGTGCCGATGATCACGTAGCTGATGCCGGCGTCCAGGTAGCGCTCGATGGTGTCGAGGTCGCGGATGCCGCCGCCCAGTTGCACGGGGATCTCATCGAGGTCGTTTTCTTCGGCGTACTCCTGCACCACTTTCAGGATGGCCTTGACCGCGGCCTCGTTCTTCGGCTTGCCGGCGAAGGCGCCGTTCAGGTCGACCAGGTGCAGGCGGCGCGCGCCCTGTTTCAGCCAATGCAGAGCCATGTCGGCCGGATCTTCGGAAAATACGGTGGCGAGTTCCATATCGCCTTGTTTCAAGCGAACGCAGTGACCGTCTTTGAGGTCGATGGCAGGAATGAGCAGCATGATGGTTTAGGTAGATTTAGGGGTAAATGAAATCAAGGGTTCCAGTGAACGAAATTTTTGTACAACTGCAATCCGGCCGCGGCGCTTTTCTCCGGGTGGAACTGGGTCGCAAAAATATTATCACGGGCGACGGCGCAGCTGAACGGCGCACCGTAGACAGTTTGTCCGACGGTGTGTTCGCTCAGCGCAGGCTGGGCGAAATAGCTGTGCACGAAATAGAAGTAACTATCGTCCGCGATATCCTGCCACATCGGGTGAGACGCGTTTTGATGGACTTGGTTCCAACCCATCTGCGGCACCTTGAAGCGCGAGCCGTCCTCCTGGATCTGGCCGTCCAGCTGGAAGCGCACCACCTTGCCCGGCAACAGGCCCAGGCCGGCGGCATTGCCTTCCTCGCTGACGTCGAACAGCATCTGCTCGCCGATGCACACGCCCATCAGCGGCTTGGTCCTGGCGGCCACCAGCAGCGCGTCCTGCACGCCGGATTCGCGCAGGCTGCGCATGCAGTCCGGCATGGCGCCCTGGCCGGGCAGCACGATGCGGTCGGCGCTTTCGATGTCGGCCACTTCGCCGGAGATCAGCACATTGGCCTCGGGCGCGACGGCGCGCAGGGCCTGCGCGACCGAGCGCAGATTGCCCATGCCGTAATCAACTACTACGATTTTTTTCATGATGTGTGTTTTACAGACTGCCCTTGGTCGACGGGATCGTGCCGGCGGCGCGCGGGTCCAGCTCGGACGCCATGCGCAGCGCGCGGCCGAAGGCCTTGAACACGGTTTCGCATTGATGGTGGGCGTTGGTGCCGCGCAGGTTATCGATGTGCAGCGTGACCAGCGCGTGGTTGACGAAGCCGCGGAAGAATTCCAGCGTCAGGTCGACATCGAAGGTGCCGATCATCGCGCGCGTGAACGGGATGTGGTACTCGATGCCTGGCCGGCCGGAGAAATCCAGCACCACGCGCGACAGCGCCTCGTCCAGCGGCACATACGAATGGCCGTAGCGGACGATGCCCTTGCGGTCGCCGATGGCCTTGGCCACGGCCATGCCCAGCGTGATGCCGACGTCTTCCACCGTGTGGTGGTTGTCGATATGGATGTCGCCGGTCGCTTCCACTTCCAGGTCGAACAGGCCGTGACGGGCGATCTGGTCCAGCATGTGGTCCAGGAAGGGCACGCCGGTGTTCAGCTTCTGCTGGCCGGTGCCGTCAAGGTTGATGGAAACGCGGACTTGCGTCTCGTTGGTGTTGCGGGTGATTTCTGCGGTGCGGTTCATGAAAGGCTCGCGATGGCGATGGCGATAACGTTAGGATGCCAGCGATGCTGCGAAGGCATCGAGGAAGGCGGAATTCTCTTCCGGGGTGCTGACCGTGATACGCAAACAATTGGCCAGCACATCGTGCATTTTACCTACATTTTTGATTAATACCTTGCGAGACAGCAGTTTCGCATAGGCATCATCGGAATTCGGCACCCGTATCAAGATAAAATTCGCCGCCGACGGGAAGACCTGCACCCCGGGCATGGCGGCCAATGCAGCCATCAGATCGGCGCGTGCGGCGCGCAAATCGGTGGCCTGCTGGTTCAGCACCTCCACGTGGTCGAGCGCGAATTCGGCCGCTGCCTGCGTCAATACGTTGATGTTGTAAGGAGGCCGCACTTTGTCGAATTCCGCCAGCAATTTCGGCGCCGCCGACATGTAGCCGAGGCGGATGCCGGCCAGGCCGAGCTTCGAGACGGTGCGCATCACCACCAGGTTGTCGAACTCCGGCAGGCGGTGCATGAAGGTCTGCTGCGCGAACGGCTCGTAGGCTTCGTCCACCACGGCCAGCCCGAAGCCGTCCAGCGCCTTGATGATGGCGACGATGTCGTCGGCCGCGAACAGGTTGCCGGTCGGGTTGTTTGGATAGGACAAAAACACCAGCGACGGCTTGTGCTGCGCGATCGCGGCCAGCATCGCCGGCAGGTCCAGCGTCAGGTCGGCTTTCAAAGGCACGCCGACATAGTCCATGCCGGCGAATTGCGCCGAGCGCTGGTACATGACGAACGACGGCGTCGGCGCCAGCACCACGGCGCGGCGGTCCTGCAGCGCGCAGCCGGTGCACAGGATCGAGATCAATTCATCGGAGCCGTTGCCCAGCATGACGTCGTAGCCGGCCGGCACGCCCAGCCTGGCGCGCACGCGTTCCTTGATGGTCGCGTAGGACGCGACCGGATAGCGGTTCAGCGTCACGTCCACCAGGCGGTTGGCCAGTTCCTCGCGCAGGTGATGCGGCAGGTGGTAAGGGTTCTCCATCGCATCCAGTTTGATATAGCCACTCGCGTCGGCGACGTGGTAGCCATGGATGGCGCGCACGTCGGGGCGGATGGTGGTGTTGACCAGGGTGTCGATGGAAGACATCTTACTAAGGCTCCTATGAGTTGATTAAACTTCGCTTGGGTGATGCTTTTTTCTTCTTTTCCGGCGGCGCCGGCACTTCCGGCATCGCCAGGCGTTCGGCGATGATGGCGCAGTAGTCGGGATTCAGTTCGAAGCCGACGAAATTACGTCCGCAGCGCTTGGCGGCGATCGCCGTCGTGCCGCTGCCCATGAACAGGTCCAGCACCACGCCGTCCGGCGGACACGAGGCCTTGACCATGCGCTCGATGATCTCCAGCGGCTTCTGCGTGGGATGATCGGCGCGCTCGGGATGCTCACGGTGCAGGCGCGACACGCTCCACAAATCCTTGGGGTTGTAGCCCACTTCCAGCCATTTGGCGCCGACGAAGATCGAGCGCGAACGAGCCTTCTTGGTTTCGGCGTCGTAGGGAATCCGCACCGAGTCCAGGTCGAAGTAGTAATCCTTGCGGCGCACGAAGAAGCCGATGGTGTCGTGCACCGACGAGTAGCTGCGCACGCTGCCGCCCATCGATGGCACGCGGCGGTCCCAGATAATCTCGTTCATCATCGTCATGCGCTTTTTCAGCAGCACGAAGATCTCCGGCGAAAAGCGCCAGGTCAGGAAGATATACAGGCTGCCGTTGGGCTTGAGCTTGGGCAGGGCGGCGTCGATCCACTGCTCGGTCCAGCGCAGGTACTCCTCCACCGTTTGCGAGTCGGAGTCGTTGCCGTAGTCCTTGCCCAGGTTGTACGGCGGGTCGGTCAGTATCAGGTCGATGGAGCCGTCCGGGATGCGCGCCAGTCCGGCCAGCGCATCCTCACAGAAGACCTGATTGATCCACGCTTCGCTCATTTGAGGCGCAGCTCCGCGCTGCGGGCGTGCGCCTGCAAGCCTTCACCGTATGCCAGTTCCGCCGCGACCTTGCCCAGCGTTTGCGCGCCGGCTTCGCTGACGTGGATGATCGACGAGCGTTTCTGGAAATCGTACACGCCCAGCGGCGACGAGAAGCGCGCGGTGCGCGACGTCGGCAGCACGTGGTTCGGGCCGCAGCAGTAGTCGCCCAGCGACTCGGACGAGAAGCGGCCGAGGAACATGGCGCCGGCGTGGCGGATCTGGTCGGCCCATTGCTGCGGGTTCTCGGCCGAGATTTCCAGGTGCTCGGCGGCGATGCTGTTGGCGATGGCGCAGGCTTCGGCCATGTCGCGCACCTTCACCAGCGCGCCGCGGTCGGTCAGCGAGGTGCGGATGACTTCCGCGCGCGGCATCGTCGGCAGCAGCTTGTTGATGCTCGCTTCCACCTTGGCGATGTAGTCCGCATCGGGGCACAGCAGGATGGCTTGCGCCAGCTCGTCGTGCTCGGCCTGCGAGAACAGGTCCATCGCGACCCAGTCGGGATCGGTGGTGCCGTCGCAGATGATCAGGATTTCGGAAGGGCCGGCGATCATGTCGATGCCGACGATGCCGAACACGCGGCGCTTGGCGGCGGCCACGTAGGCGTTGCCCGGGCCGACGATCTTGTCGACCGGCTGGATGGTCTCGGTGCCGTGCGCCAGCGCGGCGACAGCCTGTGCGCCGCCGATGGTGATGACGCGGGTGACGCCGGCAATCGCGGCGGCGGCCAGCACCATCTGGTTCTTAACGCCGTCAGGGGTCGGCACCACCATGGTGATTTCCTGTACGCCGGCGACGTGCGCCGGAATCGCGTTCATCAGCACCGACGATGGATAGGCCGCCTTGCCGCCGGGGACGTAGATGCCCACGCGGTCCAGCGGCGTGACCTTCTGGCCCAGCACCGTGCCATCGGCTTCGGTGTAGGTGAAGCCGTTCAGCTCCTGCTTCTGGCGCTCGTGGAACACACGAATGCGTTGCGCTGCGGTGTGCAGCGCGTTGCGCTGCGCTTCAGGGATAGCAGCCAGTGCGGCCTGCAGTTCGGCTTCGGGAATATCGAAGGCGGCCATGCTGGCGGCGCCGCCGTTCGGAATGCGGTCGAAGCGGTTGGTGTATTCCAGTACGGCGGCGTCGCCGCGCGCCTTGACGTCGGCCAGGATGCCGGCGACGGCGCGTTCGATCGCTTCATCGGTGCTTGCTTCAAATGCCAGCAGGGCGTCCAGTGACTTTTTGAAATCGGCTTGGGTGGAATCGAGCTTGGTGATTTGAATCGGCATGATGATTTACTTTTTAGAGGCGCGTTCGAAGGCTTCGATGATCGGTTGCAGACGGGCGCGCTTGATCTTCAGGGCGGCCTGGTTGACGATCAGGCGCGACGAGATGTCCATGATCGCTTCGACTTCTTTCAGGTCGTTGGCGCGCAGCGTGTTGCCGGTGCTGACCACGTCGACGATGGCGTCCGACAGGCCGACCAGCGGCGCCAGTTCCATCGAACCATACAGCTTGATCAGGTCGACGTGCACGCCCTTCTTGGCGAAGTGCTCGCGCGCCGTTTCGACAAACTTGGTGGCCACGCGCAGGCGCGCGCCCTGGCGCACGGCGGTCTCGTAATCGAAGCCGTTGCGCACCGCGACCGACATGCGGCAGGCCGCGATGTGCAGGTCGATAGGCTGGTACAGGCCTTCGCCGCCGTGCTCCAGCAGCACGTCCTTGCCGGCCACGCCGAAGTCCGCCGCGCCATGCTGCACGTAGGTCGGCACGTCGGTAGCGCGCACGATAATCACGCGCACGTCGGGATCGTTGGTCGACAAAATCAGCTTGCGCGAAGTCTCCGGGTTTTCGGTGACGGTGATGCCGGCCGCTTCCAGCAGCGGCAGGGTGTCCTCGAAAATACGTCCCTTCGACAGCGCGAGGATCAGCTGCGGGTTGGCCTGGAATGCGCTCATGATTATTTAATCCGTTTGATATTGGCGCCCACTGCGGACAGTTTCACTTCCATCTGGTCGTAGCCGCGGTCGAGGTGGTAGATGCGGTCGATCAGCGTTTCGCCGCGCGCGGCCAGCGCCGCGATCACCAGCGATGCCGAGGCGCGCAGGTCGGTCGCCATCACGGGCGCACCCACCAGCTGCTCGACGCCTTTGATGAAGGCGGTATTGCCGTCGGTTTCAATCGACGCGCCGAGACGGTTCATCTCCTGCACGTGCATGAAGCGGTTTTCGAAAATCGTTTCGGTCACGCGGCTGGCGCCGTCGGCGATGGTGTTCACCGCCATGAACTGCGCCTGCATGTCGGTTGGGAAGCCTGGGTATTCGGTGGTGCGGAAGGTCACCGGCGTCGGGCGCTTGTCCATCTGCGCGCGGATCCAGTTGTCGCCGATGGTCATTTGCAGACCGATCTCGCGCAGCTTGTCCAGCGCGGCGTCCATGATGTCGACGCGGGTGTTGCGGATCGTGATGTCGCCGCCGGTGGCCGCCACCGCGCACAGGAAGGTCGCCGCTTCGATGCGGTCGGAGATCACCGCGTGTTTGGCGCCATGCAGCTCGGCCACACCCTGGATCGTCAGGCGGTTGGTGCCGATGCCTTCGATCTTCGCGCCCATCGCCACCAGCAGGTTGGCCAGGTCGGTCACTTCGGGTTCGCAGGCGGCGTTTTCCAGCACGGTCTCGCCTTCGGCCAGCGTCGCGGCCATCAGCAGGTTCTCGGTGCCGGTCACGGTGATCATGTCGGTGACGATGCGCGCGCCCTTGAGCTTTTTGCACTTGGCGTAGATGTAGCCGCCTTCGACGGTGATGTCCGCGCCCAGCGCCTGCAGGCCCTTGATGTGCTGGTCCACCGGACGCGAGCCGATGGCGCAGCCGCCCGGCAGCGAGACCTTGGCTTCGCCGAAGCGCGCCAGCAATGGGCCCAACACCAGGATCGAGGCGCGCATGGTTTTCACCAGCTCATACGGGGCTTCCAGCTTGTCGATGGCGCTGCCGTTGAGCGTGACCTTGTCGCCGTCCTGCGTCACTTTCAGGCCGGTCTGGCCCAGCAGCTTGAGGATGGTGGCCACGTCGTGCAGGTGCGGCACGTTGGACAGTTCGACGTCGCCCGACGTCAACAGGCCGGCGCACAGGATGGGCAGGGCCGCGTTCTTCGCGCCGGAGATGTTGATGTCGCCGTTCAGGCGGTTGCCGCCTTGTATGAGGAGCTTGTCCATGCTTATCCTTGGTATTCTTCAGGGGTGAGGGTTTTCATCGACAGCGCGTGGATTTCTTCGCGCATGCGGTCGCCCAGCGCGGCGTACACGATCTGGTGGCGCTGGATCAAACGCTTGCCGGCAAACGCGGGCGAAACGATGATCGCCTGGAAGTGCTGGCCGTCGCCCTCCACTTCGAGGTGGGTGCATTCGAGGCCGGCCGAGATGTAGCCGTGGATGAGTTCTGGAGTAGTAGCCATGATGGGTCCTTAAATTATTAGTGGCGCAGGCGGTAACCGCTGCGCAGCAAGCGTATCGCCAACAGCGCCAACGCGACCAGGAAGGCGGAGACGATGCTCACGCTGACCAGCGGGTTGACGTCCGACTGGCCGAAGAATCCGTAGCGGAAGCCGTCGATCATGTAGAAGAACGGGTTCAGGTGCGAGACCGTCAGCCAGAACGGCGGCAGCGAATGGATGGAGTAGAACACGCCGGACAGGAAGGTCAGCGGCATTATCAGGAAGTTCTGGAACGCGGCCAGCTGGTCGAATTTCTCGGCCCAGATGCCGGCGATCAGGCCCATGGTGCCGAGGATGGCGGCGCCCAGCAGCGCGAACACCACGATCCACAGCGGCGCCGTGAACGACAGGTGGGCGAACCACGCCGTCACCACGAACACGCCGAAGCCGACCACAATGCCGCGTACCATGGCGGCGATCACGTAGGCCGAGAAGATCTCCCAGTGCGACAAGGGCGTGAGCAGCACGAACACCAGGTTGCCGGTGATCTTGGACTGGATCAGCGACGACGACGAGTTGGCGAAGGCGTTCTGCAGGACGCTCATCATCACCAGGCCGGGGATCAGGAAGGCGGTGTAGCTGACGTCCGAGTACACGGTGACGCGGCCTTCGAGCACATGGCCGAAGATCAGCAGGTACAGCATCGCCGTCAGGATCGGCGCGGCGACGGTTTGCGTGGCCACCTTCCAGAAGCGCAGCGTCTCCTTGTAGACCAGGGTGCGGAAGCCGGTTGAGATGAAGTTCATACGGTCCCCTTGTCCATGATCTGCAAGAAGATGTCTTCCAAATCAGCTTGTTGCAATTGCATTTCGTCGATCACGGCGCCGGATTCGCGCAGGCGCGCCAGCAGGGTTTCGACTTCGGCGTATTCGTTGACGCGCAGGCTGTACTTCTTGCCGTGCTCCGACACTTCCGGATGCGTGACCAGGTGGCGCATGTCCGCAGGCAGGTCGCCGGCGGCCAGGTTGACCGTCAGCTGCGAGCCGGAGATGCGGCGGATCAGCGACGCCATCGTGTCCAGCGCGACGACCTTGCCGCTCTTGAGCATGGCCACGCGCTTGCACATGGCTTGCGCTTCCTCCAGGTAGTGGGTGGTCAGCACCACGGTGTGGCCTTCGCGGTTCAGGCGCGAGATGAACTTCCACAGCGTCTGGCGCAGTTCGACATCGACGCCGGCGGTCGGCTCGTCGAGCACGATGACGGGCGGCTTGTGCACCAGCGCCTGCGCCACCAGCACGCGGCGCTTCATGCCGCCGGACAGGGCGCGCATGTTGACGTCGGCCTTGTTGGTCAGGTCGAGGTTGTGCATCACCTCGTCGATCCAGGCGTCGTTGTTCGGCAAGCCGAAGTAGCCCGACTGCAGGCGCAGCGTCTCGCGCACCGTGAAGAAGGGATCGAACACCAGCTCCTGCGGCACCACGCCCAGCTTCTTGCGGGCGGCGCGGAAATCGCCGGTGACGTCATGGCCGTGGATGGTGACCTTGCCGGCGTCGGGCCGGATCAGGCCCGCGATGATGGAAATCAGGGTGGTCTTGCCGGCGCCGTTGGGGCCCAGCAGGCCGAAAAATTCCCCCTCCTCGATGGAGAGGGACACGCCGCCCAGTGCCTGGAGCGACTTGTAGCGCTTCTCGACATTACTTATTTGGATCGCTGTCATGCTTGACTTATCTGTAAGGTGCGGCGGCGCGAACCGGCGCTGTGTGGCCTAAACTTGGCGGAAGGTGCTGCGGGCGCCGCGGCTCTCAGGCAGCGGCAACGTTCAATTATATTGGAAATTCGGATCGGCAGAGCCGGACTGGCTTTTTGCCAGGGGAGCGGAGTAGGGCGGGGGTCAATGATGGTGATGCGAAGACGAGTCGTCGGCGAGACCGGTCTTTTTGGTGAAGACGGATTCCGGCGCTTCGACCGGGGCAAACTCTTCGTGGGCGGGATTGGCGGGTGCGCCGCAGCCCTGGTCCAACTTGACGTCGGTCGGGAACAGCAGCGAGCACACGCCGTACAGCTTGGTCAGGCTTTGCAGCGCCGGCGGCAGGTTTTTCAGTTCCAGCTTGATGCCGGCGTCCTGGGCGGCGCGCTGCCACGCCAGCATGACCGACACCGCCACCGAATCCACCGTCAACACATGGCGCAGGTCGAACACGGTCTGGCCGGCCTTGAGGGCCGCCAGGCCGCGCTCCAGCGCCGCGGAGGCGTTGAGCACGGTCAGGGTCGTGAGCGACTGCAGGTTGTCGGTGGCTTCGGAAACGGCGGTGGACATGGCGTTATGGCTTACTTGGCAACGGTTTTCAGGGGCTTGTTGGCCAGCGACTTATTCTTTTCCGTCAGCGTCTTGATCAGGCCGTCGATGCCGCCCTTGCTGATTTCGGAGGCAAACGTGCCTTTGTAGGTCTCGACCAGCCACGCGCCCAGCACGTTGATGTCGTAGATCTTCCAGCCGGACGGGGTCTTGGCGACGCGGTAGTTCAGCGGGATCGGTTCGCCACGGGTGACGTTGACCTGCGAACGCACTTCCACTTCGTTGTCGGACGGGTCGGAACGCATCGGCTTGAACTCGACGGTTTCGTTTTTAATCTGCGACAGCGCGCCCGAGTAGGTGTAGATCAGCAGCGTGCGGAACTGGTCCGACAGCGCTTTCTGCTGCTCGGGGGTGGCGTCGCGCCAGAAGCGGCCGGCCGCCAGCGCGGTCATGCGCTGCGAGTCGACGTAGGGCAGGATCTTGCTTTCGACCAGGTCGAGCACCTTCTTCTGGTCGCCGGCCTGGATGGCTTTGTCGGACTTGGCGGTCTCGATCACTTCCTGGCTGATGCGTTTGACCAGCACGTCCGGCGCTTCGTTGGACGGCGCGGCGGCCGCGTGGGCGTTGACGGCCAGCGCGACAGTTGCCAGGGCGATAAGTTGTTTAATCAATTTCATGTTGTCGTTACCTTTGTGTGGTTCTTCGGGGTCACTGGCTGGCGGTTGCCGCAGCCGGTGCGCCAGAGTTTAACTCTTTTGGCGCCGATTCGGATGACACAGGGGCAGAACTTTGTGCAGCGGCGACCGGTTTGGCTTCGGGCTTAACTTCCGGCTTGGCTTCCGGTTTGGTTTCCGGCTTGGCCTCGGGCTCGGCCGAGTCATCCTTGGAAGGCTTGCGCGGCGCGTCGTCGCCATCCGGATGAATCTGGCTTTCGCGGCGCTGCAGGAAGCCGTCGCGGATGAATTCGTAACGGTCCAGGGCGGCGTCTTCCAGCAAACTGGTCGCGTTCAGCAGGTTAGCACGTTGATCGACGGCGCGGAGCGCGGTACCGGTGTTGCGGATGTAGACCGGCTCCTTGTAGCCCCAGATATCGCCCTTGATGTCCAGCGGCAGGGCCACCGTGTCGCGCACGGTCGAAGGGCCCAGCAGCGGCAGCATCAGGTACGGGCCGGACGGCACGCCCCAGGTGCCCAGCGTCTGGCCGAAGTCTTCCTTGTGCTTCTGCAGGCCGGCTTCCGAGGCGATGTCGAACAGGCCGACGATGCCCAGCGTGGAGTTCAGCGCGAAGCGGGTGACGTCCGACATGCCGGCTTCGCCATGGCCTTGCAGCAGGTTGTTGATGCCGGTCCAGGCGTCGGCCAGGTTGCCGAAGAAGTTGTTGACGCCGGTCTGCACGAAGTTCGGCAGCACGTTGCGGTAGGCCGTCGCGGCGGGCTTGAGCGCGTAGGTGTCGACCGTGTCGTTGAAGCTGAACATGGCGCGGTTGAAGCCCTCGTAAGGGTCGCGCGGGTTCGGGCCGGCGCAGCCGGCCAGCAGCACGGTGACGCCCAGCGCCAGTGCGGCGCTGCGGAGGTGTTTGGCGGTGCGTTGCGTCATTTGCTGTCCTTTCCTTCTGCAGCTTTGCTGTAGATGAACTGGTTAATCAGGTCTTCCAATACGGCGGCCGACTGGGTACGGGCGATCTTGTCGCCGGCGGCCAGGTTGGCGGTGTCGCCGCCGGCTTCGATGCCGACGTATTGCTCACCCAGCAGGCCGGCGGTCAGGATCTTGGCCGAGCTGTCCTTCGGGAACTTGTAGCCTTCTTCCATGTTCAAGGTTACCTTCGCTTGGTAACTCTTGTCATCAAATTTGATCTCTCCCACACGGCCTACCACCACGCCGGCCGCCTTGACCGGGGCCTGCGGACGCAGGCTGCCGATGTTGTCGAACTTGGCGGTGATCGGGTAGCTCTTGCCGAAGGACATGGAACCCATGTTGCCGGCCTTCAGCGCCAGAAACATCAGCGCGGCGACGCCGACGACGATGAACAGACCGACCCAGACATCCAGAGATTTACGTTGCATAGCGATTCCTTAGTTTCTTATCTTTTATTTACTGAACATCAGCGCCGTCATCATGAAGTCCAGCCACCAGATCATCAGCGATGAAATCACGACCGTGCGGGTGGTGGCGCGCGCCACGTCTTCCGGGGTCGGCTGGGCTTCATAGCCCTGGTACAACGCGATGAAAGTGATGGCGATGCCGAACACCACGCTCTTGGCAAAACCGTTGTAAATATCTTTCCAGATGTCGACACCGCCCTGCATCTGCGACCAGAACGCGCCCTCGTCGACGCCGATCAGCTGCACGCCGACCAGGTAGCCGCCGAACACGCCGACCGCGCTGAACACCGACGCCAGCAGCGGCACCGAGATCACGCCGGCCCAGAAACGCGGCGCCAGCACGCGCTGGACTGGATTGACGGCCATCATTTCCATCGCCGACAACTGCTCGCCCGCCTTCATCAGGCCGATCTCGGCCGTCAGCGAGGTGCCGGCGCGGCCGGCGAACAGCAGCGCGGTGATCACCGGGCCCAGTTCGCGGGTCAGGCCCAGCGCCACCAGCAGGCCCAGCGACTGTTCCGCGCCGTATTTGTTGAGCGTGTAATAGCCCTGCAAGCCCAGCACCATGCCGACGAACAGGCCGGACAGGGTGATGATCAGCATCGAATAATTGCCGATGAAATGCAGCTGCTCGACCACCAGCGACGGCCGCTTCAGCAGGCCCGGCGACACGCCCAGCATGTTGGCAAAGGTACGGCTGCCGTAACCGATGCTTTCGACGTAATCGCGCAGCGGCGCGCCCAGCTTGGACAACCAGTTCTTCAGACTCATACTTGCACTCCCAGGCCCAGGTCATCGGCCAGGGACTTGCCTGGATAGTGGAACGGCACCGGGCCATCGGCCTCGGCGTTGACGAATTGCTTCACATACGGGTCGGTGGACACCATCATGTCGTCCGGCGTGCCGTGCGCGACGATCTTGCCTTGCGACAGGAAGTACACATAGTCGGCGATGGCGAAGCATTCCTTGACGTCGTGCGACACCAGCACCGTGGTCGAGCCCAGCGCGGTGTTCAGGTTGCGGATCAGGTTGGCGGTGACGCCCATCGAGATCGGGTCCAGGCCGGCGAACGGCTCGTCGTACATGATCAGTTCCGGGTCCAGCGCGATCGAGCGGGCCAGCGCGACGCGGCGCGCCATGCCGCCGGAGATTTCGCCCGGCTTGAGCTTGGCGGCGTTGCGCAGGCCGACCGCGTGCAGCTTCATCAGCACCAGGTTGCGGATCAGCTCTTCCGGCAAATCGGTATGCTCGCGCAGCGGGAAGGCGACGTTTTCGTACACGGACAAGTCGGTGAACAGCGCGCCGTGCTGGAACAGCATGCCCATTTTGCGGCGCAGCAGATACAGGCCGGCGGTATTGAGCTTGTGCACCACCTGGCCCTGCACCTTGACGTGGCCCCGTTGCGGGCGGATCTGGCCGCCGATCAGGCGCAATACCGTGGTCTTGCCGCTGCCCGAGCCACCCATCACAGCGATCACTTTTCCACGTGGGAAGTCCATCTGGAGGCCCGACAGGATGGCGCGCTTTCCATAGGAGAAGTGTAAATCACGGATTTCGACTAGATTAGCCACGACTGAACTCATTATTTTGAATGCCGTATTGTAGTGCAGAAAGGTTAATCTCTGCTGGCGCCCCCTTCTTTTGTGACAGAGAGAGACATGTTAAGTAGCAGATAATACAACACTACTGAACCCAAAGTCAGCAATTTACACCTATCAAGAATTGTTACATTGCTGCATTGCACAAGTTTCAGGCAAAAAAAACCGGTGGGAACGGGGATCACCCGTTGCCACCGGTGCGAGGAAGGCTTTCGCGGACCGCTGGGATTAGCGTGGAAGTTCCGAAGAGCCCATCAAAAACTCATCGACCGCGCGCGCGCACTGGCGGCCTTCGCGGATCGCCCACACCACCAGCGACTGGCCGCGGCGCACGTCGCCGGCGGCAAATACGTTGGGGGCGGAGGTCTTGTAGCAGCCTTCGCCGTCCGTGGTGGCCTTGGCGTTGCCGCGCGCATCTTTCTCGATGCCGAATGCGTCCAGCACGTTGGCGACCGGCGACACGAAGCCCATCGCCAGCAGCACCAGATCGGCCTTCATCTCGAATTCCGAGTTCGGCACTTCGGCCATCTTGCCGTCTTTCCACTCGACGCGGCAGGCGACCAGCTTCTCGACCTTGCCGTTCTTGCCTTCCAGACGCTTGGTGGCCACCGCCCAGTCGCGCTCGCAGCCTTCCTCGTGCGACGAGGAGGTGCGCAGCTTGGTCGGCCAGTACGGCCACACCAGCGGCTTGTTCTCCTGCTCGGGCGGCATGGGCATCAGTTCGAACTGGGTCACCGAGGCGGCGCCGTGGCGGTTCGAGGTGCCGACGCAGTCGGAACCGGTGTCGCCGCCGCCGATCACCACCACGTGCTTGCCGGTGGCTTTCAGCTGGTCCTTGACCTTGTCGCCGGCGTTGACCTTGTTTTGCTGCGGCAGGAAGTCCATGGCGAAATGCACACCCTTGAGCTCGCGGCCCGGCACCGGCAGGTCGCGCGGCTGCTCGGCGCCGCCGGCCAGCACGACAGCGTCGAATTCCTTCTCCAGGTCCTCGGGGAAGATGGTTTCCTTGGCCCAGTTGTTGACGTTGGCAGGGAAGTCCTTGCCGACCAGGACGCTGGTGCGGAACACCACGCCTTCGGCTTCCATCTGCTTGATGCGGCGGTCGATGTGCGACTTTTCCATCTTGAAGTCGGGAATGCCGTAGCGCAGCAGGCCGCCGACGCGGTCGCTCTTCTCGAACACGGTGACGGCATGGCCGGCGCGCGCCAGCTGCTGCGCCGCCGCCAGGCCGGCGGGGCCGGAGCCGACCACGGCCACTTTCTTGCCGGTCTGCTGGGCGGCCGGCTGCGGCACGACCCAGCCGTGTTCCCAGCCTTCGTCAATGATCTTGTGCTCGATCGACTTGATGCCGACCGGATCGTTGTTGATGCCCAGCGTGCAGGCGGCCTCGCACGGCGCGGGGCAGATGCGGCCGGTGAATTCCGGGAAGTTGTTGGTCGAGTGCAGCGTGTCCAGCGCCTCGCGGTAGTTGCCGCGATAGACCAGGTCGTTCCAGTCCGGGATGATGTTGTTGACCGGGCAGCCCGTGTTGCAGAACGGGATGCCGCAATCCATGCAGCGCGCGCCCTGCACCTTGGCCTGCTCGTTGGTCAGGGTGATGACGAATTCGGAATAATTTTTCAAGCGCGTAGCAGGCGGCAGATAGCTCTCGTCCTGACGCTTGAATTCCATGAAGCCGGTGATTTTACCCACGATAATTCCTTTAGTTATCCGTTGCTCCGTCGTCCCCGCGCACGCGGGGACCCATGCTGAGCTGGCGTTGTATGGATTCCCGCTTGCGCGGGAATGACGCTGTTCTTGTCTGTCTTATGCTGCGATCGGCTGCGCGGAGGCGGCTTCGTTCGCCACGTCCTCGGCCATCTCCACCAGGGCGCGCTTGTATTCGCTCGGGAAGACCTTGACGAATTTGCCGCGGCCTTCGGCCCAGTTGTCCAGCAACAGGCGGGCACGGGTGCTGCCGGTGTGCTTGAAGTGGCGCTCGATCAGGCGCTTCAGGATCACCTCGTCCGCTTCGCGGCCGTGGTCCTTGTGCTGCACGTGCCAGGTTTCGCTCTGGGCTTCCTGCTCCTTGGCGGTCAGCACCGGTTCCAGCGTCACCATCGCGGTGTTGCAGCGCGCCTCGAAATCGCCTTCCGGGTCGTACACGTAGGCGATGCCGCCCGACATGCCCGCCGCGAAGTTGCGGCCGGTGGCGCCCAGCACCACCACGGTGCCGCCGGTCATGTATTCGCAACCGTGGTCGCCGGTGCCTTCGACGACGGCGGTGGCACCCGAGTTACGCACGGCGAAACGCTCGCCGGCCACACCGTTGAAGAAGGCTTCGCCGCTGATCGCGCCGTACAGCACGGTGTTGCCGATGATGATGTTGTTCACCGCCCAGCCGCGGAACTCGGTGTTCGGACGCACGATGATGCGGCCGCCCGACAAGCCCTTGCCGACGTAGTCGTTGCCCTCACCGACCAGGTCGATGGTGATGCCGTGCGCCAGGAAGGCGCAGGCCGACTGGCCGGCCGTGCCTTGCAGCTGGATGTGGATGGTGTCGTCCGGCAGGCCGGCGTGGCCGTAGCGCTTGGCCACTTCGCCCGACAGCATGGTGCCGACAGTGCGGTTGACGTTGCGCACCGGCGAGATGAACGAGACGCGCTCGCCCTTCTCCAGCGCGGCCTTGGCTTGCGCGATCAGCTTGTGGTCGAGTGCCTTGTCCAGGCCGTGGTCCTGCTCCATCGTGTGGTAGATGGAATCGCCGTTCGGCACTTCCGGCGAGTAGAAGATGTTGCTGAAGTCCAGGCCCTTGGCTTTCCAGTGCGTGATAGCCTTGGATTTGTCCAGCAGGTCGACGCGGCCGATCAGCTCGTCATACGTGCGGATGCCCAGTTGCGCCATCAGCTGGCGGGCTTCCTCGGCGACGAAGAAGAAGTAGTTCACGACGTACTCAGGCTTGCCGGAGAACTTGGCGCGCAGCACAGGGTCCTGCGTGGCGACGCCGACCGGGCAGGTGTTCAGGTGGCATTTGCGCATCATGATGCAGCCCTCGACCACCAGCGGCGCGGTGGCGAAGCCGATCTCGTCGGCGCCCAGCATGGCGGCGATGACGACGTCGCGGCCGGTGCGCATCTGGCCGTCTGCTTGCACGCGGATGCGGCTGCGCAGGCCGTTCAGCACCAGGGTCTGCTGCGTTTCCGCCAGACCCAGCTCCCACGGCGTACCAGCGTGCTTGACCGACGACAGCGGCGAAGCGCCGGTGCCGCCGTCATGGCCGGCGACCACAACGTGATCGGCCTTGGCCTTGGTCACGCCGGCGGCCACGGTGCCGATGCCGACTTCCGACACCAGCTTGACCGAGATCGAAGCGCGCGGGTTGGCGTTTTTCAAATCGTGGATCAGCTGCGCCAAGTCTTCGATCGAGTAAATATCGTGGTGCGGCGGCGGCGAGATCAGACCCACGCCCGGCACCGAGAAGCGCAAGGTCGCGATGTACTCGGACACTTTATGGCCCGGCAGCTGGCCGCCTTCGCCCGGCTTGGCGCCCTGCGCCATCTTGATCTGGATCTGGTCGGCCGAGTTCAGGTAAGCCGCAGTCACGCCGAAACGGCCGGACGCCACCTGCTTGATGCGCGAGCGCAGCGAATCGCCTGCCTGCAGCGGAATGTCGACCACCATCTGCTCTTTGCCCATGACCGAAGCCATGGTCTCGCCCTGCTTGATCTTGATGCCCTTCAGTTCCATCGTGTAGCGCGATGGATCTTCGCCGCCTTCGCCGGTGTTGGACTTGCCGCCGATGCGGTTCATCGCCACCGCCAGCGTGGCGTGGGCTTCGGTCGAGATCGAACCCATCGACATCGCGCCGGTCGCGAAGCGCTTGACGATTTCCTTGGCCGGCTCGACTTCGTCCAGCGGAATCGCCTTGGTCGGATCGAGCTTGAACTCGAACAGGCCGCGCAAGGTCAGGTGACGCTTGCTCTGGTCGTTGATGATCTGCGCGTACTCTTTATAGCTGGAGAAGTTGTTGCTGCGGGTCGAATGCTGCAGTTTCGCGATCGCATCCGGGGTCCACAGGTGGTCTTCGCCGCGCACGCGGTAGGCGTACTCGCCGCCGGCGTCCAGGTGGTTTTCCAGCACCGGATCGTTGCCGAAGGCCAGGTTGTGCAGGCGCAGCGCTTCTTCCGCCACTTCGAACACGCCGATGCCTTCCACGTTGGAGGCCGTGCCCTTGAAGTACTTGTCGACCAGCGACTTGTTCAGGCCGACGGCTTCAAAGATCTGCGCGCCGCAGTAGGACATGTAGGTCGAGATGCCCATCTTGGACATGACCTTCATCAGGCCCTTGCCGATGGCCTTGGTGTAGTTGTAGACCGCCTTGTCGCCGGACATATCGCCCGGCATGCCCAGCGCCATCTCGACCAGCGTTTCCATCGCCAGGTAAGGGTGGATCGCTTCGGCGCCGTAGCCTGCCAGCAGCGCGAAGTGGTGGGTCTCGCGGGCCGAGCCGGTCTCGACGACCAGGCCGGTGGAGGCGCGCAGGCCCTTGCTGACCAGGTGCTGGTGCACGGTCGAGGTAGCCAGCAGCGCTGGAATCGCCACGCGGTCCGGGCCGACCGAGCGGTCCGACACGATCAGGATGTTGTGGCCGGACTTGACCGCATCGACCGCCTCGGCGCACAGCGACGCCAGGCAGGCTTCCACGCCGTCCTTGCCCCATGCGAGCGGATAGCAGATGTTCAGCTCATATGACTTGAACTTGCCGCCGGTATGCGCGCTGATGCCGCGCAGGCGGGCCATGTCGTCGAAGCCCAGGATAGGCTGCGACACTTCCAGGCGCATCGGCGGGTTGACGTTGTTGGTGTCGAGCAGGTTCGGTTTCGGACCGATGAAGGACACCAGCGACATCACCATCGCTTCGCGGATCGGGTCGATCGGCGGGTTGGTCACCTGCGCGAACAGCTGCTTGAAGTAGTTGTACAGCGGCTTGAGCTTGTTGGACATGACGGCCAGCGGCGAGTCGTTGCCCATCGAGCCGGTGGCTTCCTCGCCGGCGGCGGCCATCGGCGCCATCAGGAATTTCAGGTCTTCCTGGGTGTAGCCGAAGGCTTGCTGGCGGTCCAGCAGCGACGGCACGGCTTTTTCACCCTGCGCCGGCGCAACGTCCTTGGCGCGGTTGTGCGCCAGCTGGCTTTCGCTCAGCTTGATTTCGTTGAGCTTGATGCGCACCGCGTTGATCCATGCCTTGTACGGCTTGGCGTTGGCGTAGGTGTCTTTCAGCTCTTTATCGTCGATGATGCGGCCGGCTTCCAGGTCGATCAGGAACATCTTGCCCGGCTGCAGGCGCCATTTCTGGATGATTTTCGATTCGGGAATCGGCAGCACGCCCGATTCCGAGGCCATCACCACCAGGTCGTCGTCGGTGACGATGTAGCGGGCCGGACGCAGGCCGTTGCGGTCCAGCGTGCCGCCGATGTAGCGGCCGTCGGTGAAGGCCATGGCGGCCGGGCCGTCCCACGGCTCCATCATGGCGGCGTGATATTCGTAGAACGCGCGGCGATTGTCGTCCATCGTGCCGTGATTTTCCCAGGCTTCCGGGATCATCATCATCATCGCCTGGGCGATCGGATAGCCTGCCATCAGCAGCAGTTCCAGGGCGTTGTCGAAGCAGGCGGTGTCCGACTGGCCTTCGTAGATCAGCGGGAACAGCTTGTGCAGGTCGTCGCCCAGCACGGCGGATTTCATCACGCCTTCACGGGCGCGCATCCAGTTGAAGTTGCCTTTGACGGTGTTGATCTCGCCGTTGTGGGCGATCAAGCGGTATGGGTGGGCCAGCGGCCATTCCGGGAAGGTGTTGGTCGAGAAACGCTGGTGCACCAGCGCCAGCGCCGAGACGCAGCGCGCATCCTGCAGGTCCTTGTAGTACACGCCGACCTGGTCCGCCAGCAGCAGGCCCTTGTAGACGATGGTGCGGGCCGACAGCGAGGCCACGAAGAATTCTTTGCCGTGGATCAGCTTCAGCGCCTGGATAGCGTGGCCGGACGATTTGCGGATCACGTACAGCTTGCGCTCCAGCGCATCGGTCACCATGATGTCGGCGCCACGGCCGATGAAGATCTGGCGGATCACCGGCTCTTTGGCGCGCACGGTCGGGGACATCGGCATGTCGCAGTCGACCGGCACGTTGCGCCAGCCCAGCACGACCTGGCCTTCGGCGCGCACGGCGCGCTCGATTTCCTGTTCGCAAGCGATGCGGGAGGCGTTTTCCTTCGGCAGGAACACCATGCCGACGCCGTATTCGCCAGGCGGCGGCAGTTCCACGCCCTGCTTGGCCATCTCATCGCGATAGTACTGGTCCGGAATCTGGATCAGGATACCAGCGCCATCGCCCATCAGCGCGTCCGCGCCCACGGCGCCCCGGTGATCGAGGTTTTTCAGGATCAACAGACCCTGTTCCACGATGGAGTGGCTCTTGTTGCCCTTGATATGGGCGACGAAACCGACGCCGCAGGCATCGTGTTCATTTGACGGATCGTACAGACCTTGGGCTTTCATGGGCTCTCCACTGCAATTTTGACTAACGAAAAACTAGAGTAGTGCAATGCAGCAGAAAATTCAACAATAACAATTAGGGTCGGAGTCGAATTAATTTTTTCAGAGTTGCCGGAAATTTTAATTAGGGACAGAGTGATAGCGGTTTTAAAAAAACCGTGGGAACTGGCGATTCCCACGGTTTTGGCTCGCTGCTCAGGCCGCTTCAGGCTTGATTTTGAACGGCCGGCCGCGCTTGGCCGGCAATACCTGGCGCTTGACCTTGTACTGTAGCGCTGTCTTGAATTGCTCCGTGCCCAGCGGCCAGCCCTTGAGCAGCGCCTTGCTGATGATGGCGATCTCGTCCTCGCTCAAGGCCGGCTCGGCCAGCGCGATGTAGGCCGCCTCGCGCTGGAACGGCGTGTTGCCCAGTTCCCAGAACTTCGGATGGTCGACGATCAGGCCGTCGGAACGCAGGCCGGCGTGGTGCGGGTAGCTGGACCACGGATAATCCTCGGCCCGCCCCACCATGCCGTTGCGCACCGGGTTGAACTCGATATAACGGCTGCAAGACATGAAGTATTGCTCGGCGTCGATCAGCGAGGTTTTGTAGCGTCCGTTCCACAAAGTGCCGCTCCGGCCGTATTTTTGGTTGAAGTAGGGCACGTAGTAGCGGCCTATCCACTGCATCATCTGCCCCAGGCCGTCCGCATCGGCCGGCGTAACCAGCAAATGCAGGTGATCCGGCATCAACACATAGGCGTGCACCGCCACTTTGTAGTTCTTGGCGGCGGTGCGCAGCCAGCCGAGGAAGGCCTGGTAATCTTCGGTCTCGCGGAAGATCGGCTGGTTGTTGTTGCCGGTCTGGATAACGTGATGCGGCTGGCCGGGGACGATCAAGCGGGGTAGACGTGCCATAAATTTCAGCAAAAGGAATCGGAAACACCGATTCTACACCACTCTGTCCCCGATTAATCAGGCGCCCAGCAAAACCGGCCTGACTCTGTCCCTGTTTTTCGGCCCATTGCCGGAAAGCTGGAACACGCTGACCACCCGGGCCAGCGCACCGCTCTGGTCCTGCAGGGCGGCGGAGGCCGCCGCCGCCTCCTCGACCAGCGCCGCGTTCTGCTGCGTCACCTGGTCCATCTGCGCGATGGCACGGTTGATCTGCTCGATGCCGTTGGTCTGCTCGGCGCTGGCGGCGGTGATTTCGCCGATGATATCGGTCACACGCCGCACGTTGACGACGATTTCCCGCATCGTGCTGCCGGCCTGGGCCACCAGGCGCGCGCCGCTTTCCACCTTGTCGACCGAGTTGTTGATCAGCTCCTTGATTTCCTTCGCCGCGCCGGCGCTGCGCTGGGCCAGGTTGCGCACCTCGCTCGCCACCACGGCAAAGCCACGGCCCTGGTCGCCGGCGCGGGCCGCCTCCACCGCCGCGTTCAAGGCCAGGATGTTGGTCTGGAAGGCGATGCCGTCGATCACCGCGATGATGTCGACAATCTTGTGCGCCGACGTGCTGATCTCGCTCATGGTGTCGACCACTTCTTCGACCACGGTGCCGCCCTTGACCGCCACTTCCGAGGCCGACAGCGCCAGCGTATGCGCCTGGCGCGAGTTGTCGCCGTTCTGCTTGACGGTGGCGGTCAGTTCCTCCATCGACGAGGCGGTCTGCTGCAGCGAACTGGCCTGCTGTTCGGTGCGGGCCGACAGGTCGAGGTTGCCGTTGGCGATCTGGCCCGAGGCCGTCGCGATGGTGTCGGTGCCGCTGCGGACCTGGCCGACGATGTTGATCAGGCTGGCGTTCATGTCCTTCAGCGCCTGCAGCAGCACGCCGGTCTCGTCCTTGCTGCGGACGTCGATCTTGCTGCTCAGATCGCCTGCCGCGACGGTCTGCGCCACCCGCACCGCCTTGTGTATGGGGTCGGTAATCGAGACGCCGATGACGTAGGCGAACCAGGCGCCCAGCGCCAGCGCGCCGGCTGTCAGCGCCAGCAGGAAGCGCTGGCCGGAATGGTATTGCTGCTGCACTTCCGCCGCCAGCGCGCGGCCGACGCCGGCCTCGTAGTCGCCGATCTTTTGCACGCTGTCCAGGTAGGCGTTGAATTGCGCTTCCAATTTGCTGTCGGCCAGGGCGCGGGCGCCGGCGATGTCGCCGCTTTTCTTGAGCTTGAACAAGACATCGCGGCTGGCCGCATAGCCCTTGCGCACCGACGCGACCGATTCCAGCAAGGCTTTTTCCTCGGTGCTGGTCAGCAGGGGTTCAAGTTGTTTCTGGATGGCGTTGACGCGCGCGCGGGTGGCGGCAGCCTTCTCGGCCAGCGCCGGGGATTCGGCGGTTTCGGTATTGCGGGCGAAGGCCAGCACGCTCACGCCGCTGATGCTGATCTGGTTATGCCATTCGGCGGTCAGGCGCTCCTTGACGCTGGCGCTGCCCACCATCTGTTCGGTCAGGTCGCCCACCGCCTGCAGCCGCCACATGCCGGCCATGGCCATGCCGACGATGAGCAACATCACCAGGCCGAAACCGCCGGCCAGGCGCATCCCTATCTTCCAATCGCTGTAGCGCATTGCAATTCTCCCCAGTTTTTGTAGGTGGAAAATTCATGCTACGACAAAGCTGCACTTAGGAAACTCTCACATTTCCACAGTACAGAAATACTATTGATTTTGACTCAAGATAAGTTAAAGCTGGCGGAAAGGCTGTAGCCCTCGCCATAGGCGCTGCGCAGGGGCAAGTCCTGGCCGAGGCCGGTGCGGGCTTTTTTGCGTAAACGATACACCAGCATGTCGACCCGGCGGCCGGCGTCCGGATCGTCGCCGCCGATGCCGGCCACGATGACCTGGCGCGGCACGGGACGGGTGTTAATCGTCAGCAAATGGAGGAAGTTGCATTCTTTCTCGGTCAGCGTGATCGCCATGCCCTGCAGCTCCAGCTGGCGGGCGCTGACGCGCAACGTCCACTTGCTGGGCACCGGAACGGTTTCCTGCGGACCGACGCGGCGGTCCAGCGCCTCGATGTGGGCGGCCAGTTCCGGGAACTTGATCGGCTTGGTCAGGTAGTGGTCGGCGCCCAGGCGCAGGCCGAGGATGCGGTTGTCGAACGCGACCCGGCCGGTCAGCACCAGCAGGCCGATCTGCGGATACAACTGGCGCATCCTGGGTATCACATTGAAACCGTCTTCATCCGGCAGGCCCAGATCGAGCACCACCACGCCGACATTGCCCTGGCTCAGGGCGGACCACATTTCGCTGGCGTTGTTGGTGATGTGTACTTCGTGTTCAAGCTCAGTCAAGAACTCTGCCATTTCTTCGGCATAGTCCAGATTGTCTTCCACGATAAGTATTTGCGTCATTGATGCGCCATTCGATCGATTATTGAGCAACGGTGCTCAGTCCTGCCTTGCTGCTTCAGCTTGCGTCCAAGGAATTATCACTGCTGCCACCCGACCGCGCAAGGCTTTTCCCGGCAGCGGGCCCAACCGGCAACCAAATCCGAAATTCCGCGCCGCTTTCAGAAACATTTGTTGCAGTCAGCGTGCCGCCGTGGACGTCCACCACCGCGCGCGCCATGTACAGGCCCAGGCCCGATCCGGCGACGCCGACAGCATTGCTGCCACGGAAGGATTTGTCGAACACATGCGCCAGTTCGGCCGCCGGCACGCCGGCGCCGTGGTCGCGCACCAGGAACTCGACGCCGCCCTCGCTTGCCATTTTGCCTATCAATTCTATCGGAGTATTGGCACTTGTGTACTTAATTGCATTGTCCACCAAGATTTCCAGGCATAAGCGCATGCCGGCGGGGTCGCAACGCATCCATTGCGGCAGCGCATCGGTGCGCACGCTGACGGCGTCGCGCCGGCGGCGCGCCTGCTCGGCCACCGATTCCAGCAGCGTGGCGGGCGAGATTTCGTTCGGCTGGCGCTCGCGGCCGATGCTGGCCATGCGCTCGGGCGACAGGTACTCGTCCAGCATGGCCAGCATGCGGTCGACCGCGGTCTGGATCTTGCGGTAGCGCTTGCGGGTGGCTTCGTCGTGGTGGGCGCCGGTCATTTCCAGGCGCTGCACGGCGCCGTCGATGGTCGACAGCGGCGTGCGGAATTCATGCGACAACATGGAGGCGAATTTCTTTTGCTGCGCCGCCAGCTCGCGGCGCGCGCTCAGGTCGCGCACGATGCCGACCACCGAGACGGCGGCGCCGTGCTCGTCGAGGATCAGCGTCGATTCGATTTCCACCGGCAGCAGGCGGCCGTCCGCGTGGGGCAGCTCGGTTTCGCGCAACAGGCGAAGGCGGCTCAGGTCGCCACCAGCGTGGCGCGCCAGCCGGGCCGGCAGCTGCTGCAACAACCCGGCGGCCAGCGCCTGCGCGGACTCCAGCGTGTAGCCGAACTGGCGTTCGGCCGCCGGACTGAGCCACGTCAGGCGCAGACTGGCGCAGTCGGCCATCCAGCTGACCTCGCCGCTGTGCTGAAGCAGCAGGCGGTAGCGCTCCGCTTCCGCCTGCGACTGGCGCAGCGCCGCTTGCAGTTCGGCGACGGTCGCCACCTATTCCGCCAGCGGGGCGAAGATCTGCTGCAGATCTTCCTGGGTGAGCGCCATTTTCTGCGACTCGCCTTCGGCCAGGATGGATTGCGCCAGATCGGATTTCTTCTGCTGCAGCAGCTGGATTTTTTCTTCCAGCGTGCCCTTGGCGATCAGCTTGTAGACGAACACCGGCTTGTCCTGGCCGATACGCCAGGCGCGGTCGGTGGCCTGGTTTTCCGCCGCCGGATTCCACCACGGATCGTAGTGGATCACGGTGTCGGCCGCGGTCAGGTTCAGGCCGACGCCGCCCGCCTTCAGGCTGATCAGGAAGATCGGCACCGCGCCCTGCTGGAACGCCGCCACTTGCGCGCTGCGGTCCTTGGTCTCGCCGGTCAGCAAGGCATATGGGATATCGCGCGCTTCCAGTTCCTCCTCGATCAACTCCAGCATGCTGGTGAACTGCGAGAACACCAGGATCTTGCGGTTTTCCTCCAGCAGGTCCTCGACCATCTGCATCAGGTCGATCAGCTTGGCCGAGCCGGCCGTCTGCTTCTTCGACGACAGCGACTTGACCAAGCGCGGATCGCAGCACACCTGGCGCAGCTTCAGCAGCGCTTCCAGGATCACGATCTGGCTGCGCGCCACGCCCTTGCGGTCGATCTCCTCGCGCACCTTCTGGTCCATGGCCAGGCGCACGGTCTCGTACAGGTCGCGCTGGGCGCCGGTCAGCTCGACCTTGCGCACCATCTCGGTCTTCGGCGGCAGTTCCTTGGCCACGTTGTCCTTGGTCCGGCGCAGCAGGAAGGGCTTGATGCGACGGTTCAGCAGCGCGCGGCGCAGCGGGTCGTCCTGGCGCTCGATCGGATGGCGGAACACGGTGTTGAAACCCTTCTCGTCGCCGAGCAGGCCCGGCAGCAGGAAGTGGAATTGCGACCACAGCTCGCCCAGGTGGTTTTCCAGCGGCGTGCCGGACAGGCACAGCCGGTGGCGCGCGCGCAACAGCCCGGCGCTTTGCGCGGCCTTGCTGCGGGTGTTCTTGATGTAGTGCGATTCGTCCAGGATGACCAGGTGGAAATCGTGCTCGCGCAGTTTTTCCTCGTCGCGCGGCAGCAGCGCGTAGGTGGTCAGCACCAGGTCGGCTTCCTCGATCTGGTCGAACTGGCCCATGCGGTCCTTGCCTTGCAACAGCAGCACGCGCAGGCCGGGCGCGAAGCGGGCCGCCTCCTCCTGCCAGTTGCCCATCAGGCTGGTCGGCGCGATCACCAGCGCCGGCGCGGTCAGGCGGCCGGCTTCCTTCTCGACCAGGATGTGGGCCAGCGTCTGCACGGTCTTACCCAGGCCCATGTCATCGGCCAGGATGCCGGCGAAGCCGTACTCGCGCAGGAACTGCATCCACGACAAGCCGTCGGTCTGGTAATCGCGCAGCGTGGCCTGCAGGCCGGCCGGCGTGGCGATGCGCTTGACGGCGCCGAACTGGTTCAGGCGCGCGCCCATTTCGCGCAGCTCGGCGCCGCCGGTCCAGTTCAGCTCGACGTTGCGGGCCAGGTCGTCCAGGCGCGCCGCGTCCAGCGTGGCCATGCGCAGCGAGGTCTTGATCTTGTCGCTGAAGTACAGCTCGCCCAGCGTGTTGAGGATGGGCTTGACGCGGCCCCACGGCAGGGCGACGCGACTGCCGTCGGGCAGCGTGGCCAGCATCTGGTCCTCGTCGCCGTGCTGGGCGATGGTTTTCGGATTGAAATCGTTCGGCGCGCTGCGGATCATCTGCACCAGCACCGGCAGCAGCGGCACGCGGTCCTGCTCGACCATGATGCCCAGTTCCAGCTCGAACCAAGCGTGGCCGCCGTCGGCCGGGTCTTCCACCACATCGGCATACCAGTCGCCGACCTCGCTCACGTCGTAGCGGTACTTGACGGTTTTCTCGACCTTCCAGCCGGCTTGCTTGAGCGCGTCGATGCCGTCGCGGGCGAAGCGCAGCCATTCCGCCTGGCTCGGCAACAGCAGGCCGCCCTTGACGCTGCTCAGCGGCAGCGCGACAGGCGGGTGGAAATGGCGCTCGGTCAGCAGCGACAGGGCCAGTTCCTCGGCGGCGCTGTCGCGCTGGATGATTTCGGTCACTTCGCCCTTCTGGCGCACCACGCGCTGCGATGGATCGAACGAGACGCGCTCGCCGTCGTAGTCGAAGGACAGCACGGCAAAGTCGTGCCAGCGTTGCAGCGAGCCGTCGGCCAGCATGGCCGCGTCCAAGGTCAGCACCGGGCGCGGCTTGACGTCGTCGCGCACGCGTTGCGGCAGCGGCTGCGGCAGCGGCATCAGTTGCTGCAGGCCGTGGGCCAGCAGCAGCTGCGAGACGCGCATCTTGTCGTTATTGGTCAGCAGCGGGGCTTGCGCCACCAGCGCCTGCAGGTCGGCCAGCGGGATCGCCGCGCCGCCCTGGTTGAGCTGCAACACGCCGCAGGAAAGATTGTCGATGTACCACGGCGGATCGGTCGGCAGCATGTAGTCGACCTGGTCTGCGCCGACGTGCTTGGCGTTCGGCGGCGCCTGCACTTGCCAGCCGAGACGCAAACCCTTGCCTTCCTCGCGCCAGGCGAGGTTGGCTTCGCGCATCACGCCGCCCTTGAGCGGGTAGACCAGTCCGTTGCCGACATCGGCCCAGGAGTTTGCCCAAAGCAATTTATCCTGTTCGGCCAGCATGTTGAGCAGGGCCGCGCCGATCTTGCCGCGCGGCTCGGTGGCGGAGCCGGTCTGCGAATTCTGTCCGCTGCGCATTGCAACGAAGAAACGGATCAAGTCCTCATCGCCGGGGGCGAGGAAGCTCGGCGGGGCCGACAGCAGCGAAAATATCTCGCTCACCGGGCTGGCCGCGGCGACGTCGCCGTTCGAGCGCAGCCGCGCCTTGTACAGGCACAGCGCCACGTGGCGGCCGCCGCTGGTGGGCGCCATCACGTAGATCAACTTGTATTGGGTCTGCTGCTTGGGATCGTTATCGACCGGCGGCGCGTTCAGTTTGGCTTTTGGATGCGCTGCGGCATCCACACGCTGCAGCCAGGTGGCTACGGCGTACGACAATTGATTCGCGGGCGGCGCAGGGCGTACGGGGGCTGCCGGGGCAGCTGGGACATCGGTGGCGTCGTCGCGGGTAAAATCCATAGGTCGCATTGTTGGTCAGCATGGTTCAAAAACGGCAACAGGCGATATTATCCGCCATACACGCCTTCGTGTTTGCGGATTCTTCAAAAACCCGCAGATAAACGTGTTACTTCGGCCGCCCACAGTCCGTTTGCACTGTCAAGACTGGCGCATTCGCGCCGATTGCGTATCATTCCGGGCTTGACTGCTTAGGAATCGCCCACATGTTGCCTTCAATCGAACAACGTCTTGCCCTGGAACTGACTTGCAAACCGGTGCAGGTCGCCGCCGCCATCGCCCTGCTGGACGAAGGCGCCACGGTGCCCTTCATCGCCCGCTACCGGAAAGAAGCCACCGGCGGCCTGGACGACATTCAATTGCGTCTGCTCGAAGAGCGGCTGCGCTACCTGCGCGAGCTGGAAGACCGCCGCGCCGCCATCGTGGCATCGATCACCGAGCAGAATAAAATGACGCCCGAACTGTTAGATGCAGTCATGCATGCAGAAGACAAGACCCGTCTTGAAGACTTATATCTGCCCTACAAGCAAAAACGCCGCACCAAGGCACAAATCGCCATCGAAGCGGGCCTGGCGCCGCTGGCCGACGGCCTGCTGGCCAATCCGGACCTGAACCCGGAAATGGAAGCCAACAAATACCTGCGCGACGCCTTCACCACCGCCGAGGGCAACAATCCGGGCGTGGCCGACATCAAGGCCGCGCTGGACGGCGCCCGCCAGATCCTGATGGAACGCTTTGCCGAAGACGCCACCCTGCTGCAATCCCTGCGCGAATATGTGCAAGAGCATGGCATTGTGGAGTCCAAGGTTATTGAAGGAAAGCAAGACGAGGGCGAAAAGTTCGCCGATTACTTCGATTATTCCGAAACCATAGCCACCGTGCCGTCGCACCGCGCGCTGGCGTTGCTGCGCGGCCGCCGCGAAGGCATCCTCGACGTCACGCTGCGGCTGGACACCGAGGCCGAGAAACCGAAGTGGGATGCGCCGCACAATCCGTGCGAAGGCCGCATCGCCGCCCGTTTCGGCATCAAGAACCAAGGCCGTCCGGCCGACAAATGGCTGGGCGACACGGCCCGCTGGACCTGGCGCGTGAAGAGCTTCATGCACCTGGAGACCGAGCTGATGGGCGCGCTGCGCGAGCGTTCCGAGCAGGACGCGATCAACGTCTTCGCCACCAACCTGAAGGCGCTGCTGCTGGCCGCGCCAGCCGGCCAGCGCGCCACCATGGGCCTGGACCCGGGCCTACGCACCGGCGTCAAGGTGGCGGTGGTGGACGCCACCGGCAAGGTGGTCGACACCGCCGTGATCTACCCGCACCAGCCGAAGAACGACTGGGACGGCTCGCTGCACACGCTGGGCAAGCTGGCGGCCAAGCACAATGTATCGCTGATTTCGATCGGCAACGGCACCGCCTCGCGCGAAACCGACAAGCTGGCGCAGGACCTGATCAAGCGCTTCCCTGAGCAAAAAATGAGCAAGATCGTCGTCTCGGAAGCGGGCGCGTCGGTGTACTCGGCGTCGGAATTCGCCTCGCGCGAACTGCCGGACATGGACGTGTCGCTACGCGGCGCGGTGTCGATCGCGCGCCGCCTGCAGGATCCGCTGGCCGAGCTGGTCAAGATCGATCCGAAATCGATCGGCGTCGGCCAGTACCAGCACGACGTCTCGCAGACCCAGCTGGCCCGCTCGCTGGACGCCGTGGTCGAGGATTGCGTGAACGCGGTCGGCGTGGACGTCAACACCGCCTCGGCGCCGCTGCTGGCGCGCGTGTCGGGGCTGTCGGCTTCGGTGGCGCAGGCCATTGTTTCCTACCGCGACGTCAAGGGCGCGTTCACCTCGCGCGCGGCGCTCAAATCGGTGCCGCGCCTGGGCGACAAGACCTTCGAACAGGCAGCCGGCTTCCTGCGCGTGATGGGCGGCGAGAACCCGCTGGACGCCTCGGCGGTGCACCCGGAATCGTATCCGCTGGTGGAGAAAATCCTCGGCGACATCAAGAAGGACATCAAGGCCGTGATCGGCGAAACCGCGCTGATCAAGACGCTCAACCCGGCCAAGTACGCCGACGACAAGTTCGGCGTGCCGACCATCTCCGACATCCTGAAGGAGCTGGAGAAGCCGGGCCGCGATCCGCGTCCCGAGTTCACCACCGCCACCTTCAAGGAAGGCGTGGAGGAAATCCGCGACCTGCGTCCGGACATGATCTTGGAAGGCGTGGTCACCAACGTGGCCGCATTCGGGGCGTTTGTCGACATCGGCGTGCACCAGGACGGGCTGGTGCACATCTCGGCCTTGTCGAACACCTTCGTCAAGGATCCGCACACGGTGGTCAAGGCTGGCCAGGTGGTCAAGGTCAAGGTGCTGGAGGTGGACGAGAAGCGCAAGCGCATCGCCCTGACCATGCGCCTGACCGACAGCGCGCCGCAAGCCGGCTCGCAGCCGCAGCAACGCGGCGACCGCAACGACCGCAAGAGCATGGGCCAGCACCAGAAGCAAGCCGCCAGGTCCGAACCGATCGGCGGCAGCATGGCGGCCGCCTTCGCCAAGCTGCGCGGCTAAGCGCCGCCAGGCTCGGCGCTTTTCAAGTCCCGAATGCGCATAATGAGTCTGGCAACGCCATAACACGCCAACGATGTCACTGCCAGGCAGGCTGCGGCAATAGGGCGCTCCCCGTATCCGCTCTGCGGCGTCAGCAGTTCCTGCCAGTGCCGTGAAATCAGGAAGATTCCCATCAGCACTTGGGCTGCCGCGGCAGGGGCCAGAAACGTCAGCACACGCTGGTATTTACGCATCCGGTCGGCGTTGTCGGTAAAGATTTCCGTCACGACGCCGGCCCTGCGCGGTTTGCGCCAGCAATGCCAGCCCGAGGTGGAGGTTACATATTCCCAGCCAGCGTCCTGGAACAATTGCTGGTACTGCGGATCATGCAGCTGGTTGCCCACGTCCCAGCGGTAAGCCACGTCCGCCGGTGCGCCGCGGACAAAGCTGTGCAGGCCGATGGCGTTAGTATCGCGCAGGTGCAGCCCTTGGGCCGCCATGCGCTCCAGCCATTGCTCATGTGCCTCATCCTGCCACACCAGCCACATCTTGAACTTGCGAACTACGGTACCGTTTCCCACATTGCCTCCTCAAGCGGTTCGCAGCAACGCGCGGGCGTTACCGACCATGATTTCCAGCCGGCGCACCTGCTCGGCCAGCACCTTCCGTCCCGACTCCGTCAGCGCGTAGACCTTGCGCCGTTCCTCTTCCGCCACCTTGACGATCAATGCCTGCTTTTCCAGCGTGCCGAACACGCCGTACAAGGTGCCCGGCCCCAGCGTGACGCTGCCGCCGCTCATCGTTTCCACCTTCTGCATGATGGCGTAGCCGTGCAGCGGTTCGTTCAGCGCCAGCATCACGTAAAACGTGGCCTCGGACAGCGGCAGATACTTCGAGTACTGGATATCGTCCATCGCCTTCCTCCGTATCGTTAAACGGTATATCGATAGTCGATATATCGATAAACGCTATACTACCAATGATTTTCGCCGTGTCAACCACGCGGGAGCCGCATTTCTTATAAAATGACGGCATCTAATTACATCTTTTCACTGAGGCAGCTATGAGCGACGTACAAACCTGGATCAAAGAAACCGTGACCAACACCCCGGTGGTGCTGTTCATGAAGGGCACCGCCCAGTTCCCGCAATGCGGCTTCTCCGGCCGCGCCATCCAGATCCTGAAGGCTTGCGGCGTTGAGAACATTGCAACCGTGAACGTGCTGGAAGATCCTGAAGTCCGCCAGGGCATCAAGGATTACTCGAACTGGCCAACCATTCCCCAGCTGTACGTCAAGGGCGAATTCATCGGCGGTTCGGACATCATGAACGAAATGTTCGAGTCGGGTGAGCTGAAGGCCCTGCTGGATGCCTGATCGTCCGCGGCGGATCATTATCGCCATCACCGGCGCCACTGGCGCGGTGTATGGCGTGCGTCTGCTGCAACAGTTGCAACACACCGCAGGCGTGGAGACGCACCTGATCGTCTCGGACGCCGCGGTCCTCACGCTGCACCAGGAAACCGGCTTGCAGCGGCGCGAGGTCGAGGCGCTGGCCCACGTGGTGCATAAGGTGCGCGACGTCGGCGCGGCCATCGCCAGCGGTTCTTTCCAGTCGGATGGGATGATCATCGCGCCATGCTCGATGAAGACGCTGGCGTCAGTGGCGCACGGCCTGTCGGACAACCTGGTCGCGCGCGCGGCCGACGTGGTGCTCAAGGAGCGCCGCCGGCTGGTGCTGATGGTGAGGGAAACGCCGTTCAACCTGGCGCACTTGCGCAATATGACGGCGGTGACGGAAATGGGCGGGATTATCTTCCCGCCGTTGCCCAGCTTTTACCACAACCCGCAAAGCATCGCGGAGATGGTCGACCACACGGTCGGTCGGGTGCTGGATTTGTTCAGCATCGAGCATACACTAGCCCCGCGCTGGAACGGCATGAAGCCCGCCAGCGAACCGAACTAACCCGCCTGTACCGCGCTAGCGTTTATCGAACTGCGAACCGCTGGCCTTCTTCAGATCCCGTGCTTCCTCGACCATACGACGGTGGGCGATACGCTTGCGCATCACCTCCGCATGTTGGGCGGCGGTCATCGGGGGGGCGGTCATCAAATCTTTTAGCTGCGCGACGTTGCTGTAGTTACTTTTCATAAGACGGCTCAAAAGCTAGGCTCCCGAAGTAAATGCTGCGGCTCAGCGGCGCTGATTACCTATTGTGCCTCAAAACCGTGTCGAAACTATGACAATTCGTAAAGCCCCCTAAAATAAAAAAGGCGCCCCCTTGGGGACGCCCATTCCGAACAAAAACTTGCCTTGGCCTGAAACTAGTTTCACAAGGAAACAATTCAACTGTCAGCCACAAACGGTAAAAATAACTCCGTAGTAGTACATAAAATGACTACTTTTGGTAGTTGACACGCACCAACATGCGTATAAATTCGCGTGCGATCTGGCGATGATGCTCGTCCAGGCGTTGCAAATCCGCGATCAACTTGACGTCGGCCGACTCGAAGCGCGACAGGCCGTTGCCGCCGTCGCCAGCCGGCGCGTCCGCTTCGGCGCCGCCAAAGCGCAGCCATTCGGCCGGCACGCCCAGCCATTGCGCGATCATGCGCAGCTTTTCCTGGGTCGGAATCGCCTCGCCTACCAGCCATTTGCGGGCGGCGTGCACGGTGATGGGCCGGCCATCGAAGCGGATGTTGAATTCCCGCGCCAACCGGGTTGGACTGTCGGGCGAGTAGTGGGCGTTTTTGAGAGCCTGTTGCAAGCGCTGGCTAAAGCTTTCGCGTTCATTGGAAGAATTCATAATTGCACTATTTCACGTTGCGTCATGAAAGTCAGTCTCTTGTTTTTAAGATCTGATTGTGACGTGATGGGATTTTATAATTAACACTTTATCCTCTGTAAGTGCAAGCGTCCGCAATAACAGACGCCGAACTTTATTCGGTTTCCCGCTGCGAAATGGGCCTGGGCCTCGAAGCCGTTTCCAGCGGAAATAGTGAAGTTATTACAATAACACTACTGCTAGTTTACGGCCAGACTTTCGACGCTACGCGACGCGGAAGCGTATGATGCCGTCCGCCCCTGTTTGACGGCGCACGATACCGTCGTGCCACAAATTGTGCAGATGGGCCAGCGCCTCGCCCAGCGCAAAGCTCAGCTGGTGGGCGTCCAGCGGCCGTTTGAACATCAGCGGCACGATGTCGGCCGCCGACTGCCAATCGCGGCAGGCGTCGACCACTTCGGCCAGCCGCTCGACGTGGTGCTGGCGCAACTGAGCGATGCGGGTGTGCAGGCTGCGGAATGGTTTGCCGTGCGAGGGCAACACCAATACATCATTCGGCAAGTCAACAAACTTGCTTAATGATTCCAAATACAGCGTCAGCGAGTTGGCTTCCGGCTCGACGGCGAAAACCGATACATTGGTGGATATGCGCGGCAGCACCATGTCGCCGGAAATCAGCACGTTCAATTCCGCGCAATACAGCGCCGCGTGCTCGGGGGAATGACCGAAACCGGTGATTACGCGCCACTGTTGCCCGCCGACAACGATCAGCTGTCCGTCCTGGATGCGGTTGTACGCGGCCGGCACCGACGGCACCAGCGTCGGATAGTAGTTTTTCCGGCTGCCCATCTTTTCCAGCATCCCGGGGTCGCGCAGGCCGTGGCGCTGGAAGTGCGGCAGCGCCGCCAGCCCGTCCACGCCCGGCAGCGCGGCCGACATCATGCGCGCGAAGCCGTACTCGCCGGTGGTGGTCCACAGCGGCGCGCCCCAGCGGCGGCACAGCCAGTCGGCCAGGCCGATGTGGTCGGGATGGCAATGAGTGGCGAACACGCGCCGCACCGGCAGCCCGTCCAGGCCGTTTTCGAAGATGGATTCCCAGGCGACGCGGGTGGCGTCCGCGGCCACGCCGCTGTCGACCACGCTCCAGCCCTCGCCGTCGCGCAACAGCCAGAGGTTGATATGATCCAGCGCGAACGGCAGCGGCATGCGCAGCCAGCGCAGGCCGGGCGCGATCTCGTGCACGGCGCCGATGGCCGGGATGGTGTCGCCCAGCGGGTATTCCAGTTGCGATTCGAGCGGGTTCATATTTTCTTCTTTCGGAAAGTCAGGCGCGCTACAATGTGCTTGACGTTGACGTAAACGGAAATTGTACGACTTTACCGCAAACCTAGAGATGCCCACCTATACCATCACCGAACTGGCCCGTGAATTCGACATCACGGCGCGCGCGATCCGCTTTTACGAAGACCAGGGCCTGCTGAGCCCGTCCCGCGAAGGCGCCGGCGGCCGCAACCGCGTCTACACGCCGCGCGACCGCACCCGCCTCAAGCTGACCCTGCGCGGCAAGCGCCTGGGCCTGTCGCTGTCGGAAATCAAGAGCCTGGTCGACATGTACGAATCGCCCAAGGATACCAGCGCCCAGATGAACCGCTTCCTGGGCGTGCTGGCACAGCACCGCGAAACACTGGAACAGCAGCGCGAGGACATCGAAATGTCGCTGGCGGAAATCACCGCCCACGAGGACGAATGCAAGCGCCTGCTGGCCGCCATCGGCGAGGCCGTCATTCCCGCCCAAGCGGGAATCCATAGAACGCCAGCTTAGCCACTTCAGCATGGATTCCCGCCTGCGCGGGAATGACGGCGCTGCTTTACGTTTACGTTAACGTCACACCGGCGTATTATTGACGCTTCCACCAAAACACAAGAATGAGGACGACATGCTCCATCTCCCAGGCCTGACCTTTGACCACGGCGAAGACATCGCCGCCCTGCGCGAAGCCGTGCAACAGTTCGCCGCCGCCGAAATCGCGCCGCGCGCCGCTGAAATCGACCGCAACGACCAGTTCCCGATGGACCTGTGGCGCAAGATGGGCGAGCTGGGCGTGCTCGGCATCACCGTCGGCGAGGAATACGGCGGCGCCAACATGGGCTACCTGGCCCACATCGTGGCGATGGAAGAAATCTCGCGCGCCTCGGCCTCGGTCGGCCTGTCGTACGGCGCCCACTCGAACCTGTGCGTCAACCAGATCAAGCGCAACGGCACCGAAGAGCAAAAACAAAAATACCTGCCCAAGCTGATCTCCGGCGAACACGTGGGCGCCTTGGCGATGTCCGAGCCGAACGCCGGCTCCGACGTGGTCAGCATGAAGCTGCGCGCCGACTTCAAGGGCGACCGCTGGGTGCTGAACGGCACCAAGATGTGGATCACCAACGGCCCCGACGCCGACGTGCTGGTGGTCTACGCCAAGAACGACCTGGAAGCCGGCCCGAAAGGCATGACCGCCTTCCTGATCGAAAAAGGGTTCAAGGGCTTCTCCGTGGCCCAGAAGCTCGACAAACTGGGCATGCGCGGTTCGCACACCGGCGAGCTGGTGTTCGACAACTGCGAAGTGCCGGCCGAGAACGTGCTGGGCGGCCTGGGCAAGGGCGTCAACGTGCTGATGTCCGGCCTGGACTTCGAGCGCACCGTGCTGTCCGGCGGCCCGCTGGGCATCATGCAGGCTTGCATGGACGCGGTTGTGCCTTACATCCACGACCGCAAGCAATTCGGCCAGCCGATCGGCGAATTCCAGCTGATGCAGGGTAAGATTGCGGATATGTACTCGACCATGATGGCGTGCAAAGCATATGTGTACGCCGTCGGTCAGGCCTGCGACCGGGCCAAAACCCCGGAAGCGGTCCGCCAGTTGCGCAAGGATGCAGCGGGAGCCATTTTGTATAGCGCAGAAAAAGCGACCTGGATGGCCGGCGAGGCGATCCAGACGCTGGGCGGCAACGGCTACATCAACGAGTATCCGGTCGGCCGCCTGTGGCGCGACGCCAAGTTGTATGAGATTGGCGCCGGCACCAGCGAAATCCGCCGCATGCTGATCGGCCGCGAACTGTTCGCGGAAACCAAGTAAGCATCGTGTGCGTTGGCTGGACCGGCGGCAGTATTCAACCACCGCCAACGCACACCAGGGCTGACCCATGATCCAGGCTGCTTTCCCCAAACTGCTGCGCTCGCAGATCGCGTTCGACATCGCGCGCACCATCCGCGACGGCTTCGACAAGCACTACCGTCTGTTCCGGCTCACCAGCCAGCAGGCCAAGCAGCACTTCGAGCAGGGCGCCTGGCGCGTGGCGCAGCAGGCCGCGCGCGAACGCATCGGCTTCTACGACCGCCGCGTGCAGGAATGCGTGCAGATGCTGGAGGACGAGTACGAGCCGTCCGAGCTGACCGACGAAGTATGGCGCGAACTCAAGCTGCACTACATCGGCATGCTGTCCGACCACAAGCAGCCCGAGCTGGCCGAGACCTTCTTCAACTCGGTCTGCTGCAACATCCTGCACCGCCGCTACTTCCACAACGAATTCATCTTCGTGCGCCCGGTGGTCTCCACCGAGTACATCGAAACCGAGGAAGTGGCGCCGACCTACCGCGTCTACTACCCCGGCACCGACGGTCTGCACTACACGCTCAAGCGCATCATCACCAACTTCCAGCTGGCCACCAAGTTCGCCAACCTGTCGCGCGACGTGGCGCAGATCGAAGGCCGGCTGCGCACGCTGTTCGGCGGCATCAAGCTGGAGCCCAACCATCAGATCCATGTGCTGTCCAGCCTGTTCTTCCGCAACAAGGGCGCCTACATCGTCGGCAAGGGCATCAACGGCAACAAGGAATACCCGTTCGTCGTGCCCATCCTGCACAACAAGCATGGCGAGCTGATACTCGACACCGTGCTGTTCGACCATGAACAGATCACGATCCTTTTCTCGTTCACGCGCGCCTACTTCCTGGTCGACATGGAAGTGCCGTCGGCCTACGTGCAGTTCCTGCGCACGCTGCTGCCGCGCAAGCCGCGCAGCGAGATCTACACCATCCTCGGCCTGCAAAAGCAAGGCAAGACGCTGTTCTACCGCGACTACCTGCAGCACCTCAAGCATTCGTCCGACCTGTTCGACATCGCGCCCGGCATCCGCGGCCTGGTGATGCTGGTGTTCGCGCTGCCGTCGTTCCCGTATGTGTTCAAGGTCATCAAGGATTTCTTCCCGGCGCCCAAGGAAACCTCGCGCGCGCTGATCAAGGAAAAATACCTGCTGGTGAAAAACCACGACCGCGTCGGCCGCATGGCCGACACGCTGGAATATTCCAACGTCGCCTTCCCGCGCCACCGCTTCAGCGAAGAGCTGATCGCCGAGCTCAAGCATTTCGTGCCGTCGTTGCTGGAGGAGGAGGGCGACCAGCTCGTCATCAAGCACCTGTACATCGAGCGCCGCATGGTGCCGCTGAACATGTGGCTGACCAACGCCGAGAAGGACAATGACGACGTGCAGATCGAGCACGGCGTGCTGGAATACGGCAACGCCATCAAGGAACTGGTGGCCGCCAACATCTTCCCCGGCGATATGCTGTACAAGAACTTCGGCGTCACCCGCCACCAGCGCGTGGTGTTCTATGACTACGACGAAATCGAATACATCACCGACTGCAATTTCCGCGTGATCCCGGAAGCGCGCACGGAGGAAGAGGAAATGGCCTCCGAGCCGTGGTACCCGATCGGCAAGTACGACGTGTTCCCCGAACAGTTCGGACGCTTCCTGCTGGGGAACGCCAAGATCCGCAAGTATTTCATGAAGCACCACAGCGAGCTGCTGACGCAAGCCTGGTGGCAGGCGCGCAAGCAGCGCATCCTGGACGGCCACGTGGAAGACGTGTTCCCGTATCCGAAGCACATCCGTTTTTGCAATCAACACACCACCCCACCGGCGGCCATCCAGCCGCCATTTATGGAGACTCTAGAAAATGAATGATCCTATCGTAATCGTCGGTGCGGCCCGCACCCCCATGGGCGCCTTCCAGGGCGACTTCTCCAGCAAGGCCGCGCACGACCTGGGCGCCGTCGCGATCCAGGCCGCCGTCGAACGCTCCGGCATCGACGGCAAGCTGGTCGAGCACGTCTACTTCGGCAACTGCCTGATGGCGGGCCAGGGCCAGGCGCCAGCGCGCCAGGCGCTGTTGAAAGCCGGCCTGCCGACCTCGACCGGCGCGGTCACCTTGTCCAAAATGTGCGGCTCGGCCATGCAGGCCGCGATCTTCGCGCACGACCAGCTGGTGGCCGGCAGCGCCGAGGTTGTGATCGCCGGCGGCATGGAATCGATGACCAACGCGCCCTACCTGGTGCCGAAGGCGCGCGGCGGCTATCGCATCGGCCACGGCATGCTGTTCGACCACATGATGTACGACGGCCTGGAAGACGCCTACTCGCGCAACGAGAAAACCGGCGAAGGCCGCTCGATGGGCACCTTCGCCGAAGAGTGCTCGGCCAAGTATGAGTTCACCCGCGAAGCGCAGGACAACTTCGCCATCGAATCGGTCAAGCGCGCGCAGGTCGCCACCAGCGAAGGCTACTTCAAGTGGGAAATCGCGCCCGTCACCGTGACCAGCCGCGCCGGTGACACCGTCATCGACAAGGATGAAGGCCCGCTCAAGGCCAAGGTCGAAAAGATCCCGACCCTGCGCGCCGCGTTCAAGAAAGACGGCACCATCACCGCCGCCTCGTCGTCGTCGATCAACGACGGCGCCGCCGCGCTGGTGATGATGCGCGAATCGACCGCCAAGAAACTGGGACTGACGGTGATCGCCAAGATCCACGGCCACGCCACCTTCGCGCAGGAACCCAACCTGTTCACCACCGCACCGATCGGCGCGGTTGAAAAGCTGTACAAGAAAATCGGCTGGGGCACCAAGGACGTCGACCTGTTCGAGATCAACGAAGCGTTCGCCGCCGTGCCGATGGCCGCCATGCGCGACCTCGACATCCCGCACGACAAGGTCAACATCCACGGCGGCGCCTGCGCGCTGGGCCACCCGATCGGCGCATCCGGCGCGCGCATCATCGTCACCCTGATCGGCGCGCTGAAGCGCACCGGCGGCAAGAAGGGCGTGGCGGCTCTGTGCATCGGCGGCGGCGAAGCGACCGCGATGGCCATCGAACTGGCGTAAGCGGATGGCGACGGCACTGATCATCGGGGCCTCGCGCGGCATCGGCCTGGAACTGGCGCGCCAGTACCTGGCCGACGGCTGGCGCGTGATCGCCACCGCGCGCAAGCCGGAGGATGTGGACGCCTTGGCCGAGCTGGGCGCCGAGGCCCACGGGCTGGACGTGACCAACGTCGAGGCCGTTGCTGGTTTGGGCTGGAAGCTGGATGGGGAGGAGCTCAACGTGGCCATCCTCAACGCCGGCGTGTACGGCCCGCGCCATGACGGCTTCCCGCTGCAGTCGGACTTCGACAATGTGATGCACACCAACGTGCTGGCGGCGATGCGGCTGCTGCCCATTATCGCGCCGATGGTATGCGCGGTGCGCGGCAAGCTGGCGGTGGTGTCGTCGAAGATGGGTTCGCTCAGCGAGCGCGGCAATCCAAGCGGCTCGCTGTACCGCGCCAGCAAGGCGGCGCTGAACTCGGTGCTGATCGATACCGCGCTCAGCTTCGGCAAGCAGGGGGCGACGTGCGTGGCGCTGCATCCGGGCTGGGTGCGTACCGACATGGGCGGCGAAGGTGCCGCGCTGTCGGTGGAGGAAAGCGCGGCAGGCATACGCGCGACGCTGGCGGCGCTACCCGCGTCCGACCGGGCGGTGTATCGCAACTACGATGGCACAAGCATCGGCTGGTGATTCAATAACGATAAACGAGACAACATGATACTGAGCGAAGAACACGAAATGATACGCGACGCCCTGCGCACGTTTGCACAGGAGCGCCTGGCGCCCAACGCGGCCCGCTGGGACAAGGAACATCACTTCCCGAAAGAGGAGCTGAAGGAGCTGGCCGCGCTGGGCGCGTTCGGCGTCGCGGTGCCGGAGGCGCTGGGCGGCGCCGGCATGGATTACGTGTCGCTCGCGCTGGTATTGGAAGAGATCGCGGCCGGCGATGGCGGCACGTCCACCATCATCTCGGTCAACAACTGCCCGGTGTGCAGCATCGCCATGATGTACGCCAACGATAAGCAGAAGCAGCAGTGGCTGCGTCCGCTGGCACAGGGCGAGATGCTGGGCGCCTTCTGCCTGACCGAGCCGCACACCGGCAGCGACGCCGCCGCCCTGCGCACCACCGCCACGCGCGATGGTGACGAGTACGTGATCAACGGCGTGAAGCAGTTCATCACCAGCGGCAAGTATGCGGACGTGGCGATCGTCATGGCGGTCACCGACAAGGCGGCCGGCAAGAAGGGCATCAGCGCGTTCTGGGTGCCGACCTCGGCGCCAGGTTATATCGTCGCGGGGCTGGAGCAGAAGATGGGCCAGCACTCGTCGGACACGGCGCAGATCTTGTTCGAAAACTGCCGCATTCCGGCGGAGAATTTGATCGGCGAGGAAGGCCAGGGCTACAAGATCGCCTTGTCCGGGCTGGAGGGCGGACGCATCGGCATCGCCTCGCAGGCGGTGGGCATGGCGCGTGCGGCGTACGAAGCGGCGCTGGCCTACGCACGCGACCGCGAAAGCTTCGGCAAGCCGATCTTCGAACACCAGGCGGTGCAGTTCCGCTTGTCGGACATGGCGACGCAGATCGAAGCGGCGCGCCAGCTGATCCGCCACGCGGCCTCGATGAAGGACGCCGGCCTGCCATGCCTGAAGGAAGCGGCGATGGCCAAGCTGTTCGCCTCGGAGATGGCGGAGAAGGTGTGCTCCGACGCGATCCAGGTCCACGGCGGCTATGGCTACGTCTCCGACTTCCCGGTAGAGCGCATCTACCGCGACGTACGCGTCTGCCAGATCTACGAAGGCACCAGCGACATCCAGAAACTGCTGATCGCCCGCGCGCTCTAACCCCAAATTGGGGCTAAGCAATTTGGGGTCAAGTCTGACATTCGGACACGAGCTCTGCCGTAAGCGCGTGCTTACGGCAGAGCTCGTGTCCGAATGTCAGACTTGACCCCAAATTTATTAGCCGCAAGTTTAGGTTTTGACTTTGGCGAGTTCGCCGATGGCGTAGAAGGTGCCGCCGGCGATGTAGTGCAGGCTGCGCCATTCCGGACCGGCGGAGTCGAACTCCCAGTGGCCGTTGCGGAACACGCGGCTGTCGGCCCAGGCCGAGACTACTTCGCCAATGAACAGGTCGTAGGTTTGCTGGTTGTGCGGCTCCGGCACCACTTTGCAAATCAGCCAGCCCGAGCAGCCCGCCACCAGCGGCGTCTCCTGGCCTTCCACATGGAACAGTTCGACGCCGCATCGCGCCAGCTTGTCCGGCACATCGGCCAGGCTCATGCTGCCGACCGCGTGCGTCAGGTCGATCTGCGCGATGTTCGGCACCTGCAGCGCGAAATAGCCGCTCTGCTCGACCAACGCGCGCGTGCTGGTCGATTTGTCCAGCACCACCGTGATCTTCGGCGGCATGAAATCCAGCGCGCACGACCATGCCGCAGCCATCACGTCGACGGTGCCGCCATGCGTGGCTGAGACCAGCACCGTCGGGCCATGGTTCAGCAGGCGATACGCTTTTTCCAGTTCGACTGGCAGGATGTGTGGGCCCATCAAATCTTCCCAAATTGTCGGCGTTCAGCCGCGTGGAGGAATCACTTGCACAACTTTTCCGACGACGGATTTGGCCGGTACAAAACCCCAGATCCGGCTGTCGGCACTATTGTCGCGATTGTCGCCGAGCACAAAATAGCTCCCCGGCGGAACCTCGCATTGTATCGTTTCATGCTCAATGGAACATTGCTTCGGCAACTTGTAGACCTCGTCCCCAAACCATGCCGGCGCGTTGTCATTCAAGACGATGTCGTAACTCACCTTGCCGAGCTTCTCCTGATGCCGCGCATGGTAGATGAGCTTTTCGGGGTCCAGGTATTCTCCCGATTTTGGCCCCAGCACATCGACACCATTTAATTGCAACCGCTTGTCGCGGTAGACGACTTTATCGCCCGGCAAGCCGATCAAGCGCTTGACGTAAGTCTGAGTCGGATCGCGCGGATAATCGAAGGCGATAATATCGCCACGTTCAAGCGGCGCTGAAATCGGCGCGCTGCCGAGGCTGATCTTGAACGTGTTGTAGTGACCGTAGCCCCATTTCTTGACAATCAGATTGGACCCCAGCGGCACATTCGGCATCATCGACGACGAGGGCGCGCGGAACGGCTCGAAGAGGAATGCCCTGAATATGGCCGTCGTCGCCAGCAATGCGACGAACAGGCCAGCCAGTCCATACCATCGCGCGTACCAGGGACGGACGCCGTCACCGCTGTGGCGCCCGGCCAGCTTGTAGGCAAACACTGCCCAGGTCACGCCCACGCCCACCGAGATCAGTGAAAACAGCAAGTTCGAATCGCTGCCCGGGATCATGAAATTTACAATCCCGACCGCAAAACCCACCACCAGGCTGATCCCGGCCCAGCGAGGCGCGCGCACATAGAGAAAGCCCAGCGGCGCCGCCACGAAACCCAGCACGGCCGCGACCCATTTTTTCGGTTGAGTGTTCAAAATAATTCCTCAGAGCAAATCGATACCGCATCTTTGCACGAAAAGATTATCAACACAACAATCGACTCTATCGCCTGCTATATCTTCCCAAGTTGCCGGTTGATCGCCTTGACCGAGCGCTCGTTGCGTTCGCTGTAGCGGTCGGTCAGGTAGTCGGTCCTGCCGCGCAGCAGCAGGGTCATCTTGAACAGCTCTTCCATCACGTCCACCACCCGCTCGTAGTAACCCGAGGGGCGCATGCGGCCGGCGTCGTCGAATTCCTTGTACGCCATCGGCACCGACGACTGGTTGGGGATCGTGAACATGCGCATCCAGCGTCCCAGCAGCCGCAGCGTGTTGACCACGTTGAACGACTGCGATCCGCCGCACACCTGCATCACGGCCAGCGTGCGGCCCTGGCTCGGACGCAGTCCGCCTTGCTCCAGCGGTATCCAGTCGATCTGGTTCTTCATCACTGCGGTGATCGCGCCATGCCGCTCCGGACTGCACCACACCTGGCCTTCGGACCACAGCGACAGGGCGCGCAGCTCCTGCACCTTGGGATGGTCTTCCGGCACGCTGCCCACCATCGGCAACTCGGTCGGGTCGAAGATTTTCACCTCGGCGCCGAAGTGCTCCAGGATGCGTGCGGCCTCTTCCGTCAGAAAGCGGCTGAACGAGCGCTCGCGCAGCGAGCCATACAGCATCAGGATGCGCGGCGGATGATCGAAGTTGCCAACCGGCGCCAGCTTGTCCAGCGTCGGCGTATCCAGCAGGGCTGGGTTGATGTTGGGCAGATCCATGCAGACTCCTCAGTTAAGGCGCAGGGCCAGCGCCGCCAGCGTCACCAGCAGCACCGGCACGGTCAGGCAGATGCCGACGCGGAAGTAGTAGCTCCACGAAATCTTGATGCCTTTGTTTTCCAGCACATGCAGCCACAGCAGCGTGGCCAGGCTGCCGATCGGCGTGATCTTCGGCCCCAGGTCGCTGCCGATCACGTTGGCGTACACCATCGCCTCGCGCGCCGCGCCGTGCGCCGTGCTGGCGTCGATCGACAACGCGCCGATCAGCACGGTCGGCAGGTTGTTCATGATCGACGACAGGATGGCGGTGATGACGCCGGTGCCCATCGCCGCGCCCCACACACCGTGCTGCGCGCAGGCATTGAGCGCGGCGGTCAGGTAATCGGTCAGCCCGGCATTGCGCAGGCCGTACACCACCAGGTACATGCCCAGCGAGAAGACCACGATCTGCCACGGCGCGTTGCCGATCACTTCACGGGTCGAGATGCGATGCCCGCGCGCCGCTACCAGCAGCAGCATGGCCGCGCCGACGGCGGAGGTGGCGCTGATCGGCACGCCCAGGTCCTCCAGCCAGAAGAAGCCAATCAACAGCAAACCCAGCACCCACCAGCCGGTGACGAAGGTGGCGCGGTCGTGGATCGCGTCCTCGGGACGCTTGACCTGCGCCAGGTCGTAGTCGGCCGGGATGTCGCGGTGGAAGAACAACAGCAGCACCGCCAGCGTGGCAGCCACGGCGACAAAGTTCACCGGCACCATTACCGCCGCATAGCGCGCGAAGCTGACGTTGAAGTAGTCCGCCGAGACGATGTTGACCAGGTTGGACACCACCAGCGGCAAGCTGGCCGTGTCGGCCACGAAGCCGGCCGCCATCACGAAGGCCAGCGTGGCCTTGCCGGAAAATTTCAGCTCGCGCAGCATGGCGATGACGATGGGCGTGAGGATCAGCGCCGCGCCGTCGTTGGCGAACAGCGCCGACACCGCCGCACCCAGCAATACGAACATCGCGAACAGCAGCTTGCCGCTGCCGCGTCCCCAGCGCGCCACGTGCAGCGCGGCCCATTCGAAGAAGCCGGCCTTATCCAGCAACAGGCTGATGACGATGATGGCCACGAAGGTGCCGGTGGCGTTCCACACAATGTGCCACACCACGGGGATGTCGCCGACGTGGATCACGCCGGCCAGCAACGCGACGCAGGCGCCGGCCACCGCGCTCCAGCCTATGCCCAGGCCGCGCGGTTGCCAGATGACGAGGGTCAGCGTCGCCAGGAAGATCAGGGAAGCGGCCACCATCAGGACACGCTCAGGCCGCCGATGCGGTCCAGTTCCTGTTTGAGTTGGTGCTTGTCCAGGCCTTGCGGCAAGGCCAGGAAGGCCTCGATGCGCGCGCGGATGATGCGGTAGGCGTGTTCGAACGCCGCCTCGATTTCTTCCTCGGTGCCGGCCACATGGCTGGGATCGTCCACGCCCCAATGCGCGCGCAGCACCTGGCCCAGGTAGGCCGGGCACGTTTCGCCGGCCGCGCTGCCGCAGACGGTGATGACGATGTCCGGCGTGACCGGCAAGTCATTCCACGATTTGCTGTAGTAGCCCTCGGTGGAGATGCCCTTGCGCGCCAGCAGCGCCACCGCGCGCGGATGCAGCGCGCCCATCGGCTGGCTGCCGGCGCTGATGGCGCGCCAGCCCGCCGGCGCCAGATGGTTGAAGACGCCTTCGCTCAACACCGAGCGGCAGGAATTACCGGTACATAGAAAAAGAACATTCATGAGGTGCAGTCATTGACGCCGCAGGGCAGGCCGCTGCAGCAGTTTTCGGTAAGGAAGCCGATCAGGCCGTTCATCGCGCCGACATCGGCCGCGTAGATGACGAAGCGGCCATCCTGGCGCGAGTTGACCATGCCGGCATGGCTCAGCTCCTTCAGATGAAAGGACAGCGACGACGGTGAAATGGCGAGCTGTTCCGCAATTTTACTGGCCGCCATGCCGTCCGGCCCAGCCTGCACCAGCAGCCGGAACACGGCCAGCCGGCTTTCCTGGGCCAGCGACGACAGGGCCGCCAGAGCTTGTTTAGTATCCATGCGGCGATAGTAGCGCAATCGATTCGACATTTCAAATAATATTGAAATGAATCAGCCATAAAAAAAAGCCCGCATCTCAGCGGGCTTCGTTCCAATGTATTACCAATGCTTTAATCGTATGCCGGAGTCCAGTGCTATCTGCAAAGTGACTCCAGAGTCTCGGACGCCCATGCTATCTGCGTGGTGCCTCCAACGTGTAAATCGACCATCGTATCCGGAATTACAACTCCAGGTTTCGCGTCAACTGCGGTTCGGTCTTACACATATCGAACTGCGGCGCTCCACTTGGACGTGGGACTGTTTTCCGGGATTTCTCCCTTTTAACCTCAACCACGAACGTAGTGTAACACAGATTTTTGTGCGACGCACAAATTATTTTACTTCTGTAGCTTGGGTGGTCATCGGCACCGGTGCGCGCGACTGGCGGTGGCGGCCGACCCGCTCGAATTCGGAGATGACCTGGGCGCCGAACAGCAGCAAGGTGGCGCCGATTTCCAGGCTGAACATGACGACGATGGCGGTGGTCATCGAGCCGTACACCACGTTCACCTGCGACAGTGTTGAAAAATACCAAACCAGGATGTGGCGCGCCAGTTCCCACAACAACGCCGCCGTCACGCCGCCGATCAGCGCGTGCGACAGCGACAGCCGTCCGACCGGCATCACCAGGTAGATCGAGGTCAGCACCAGCACCTCGCCGCCCAGGCCCAGCAGGTACAGCAGCACGCCGGACACGCCATGCAGCGACCAGCTGTAGCCGAGGAATTGCACGCTTTCCTCGCCCAGCACCTGCAGGCTGCCCGCCACCAGCGTCACCAGCAGCATGCCCACGCCCAGCGACAGGATGTAGCAGTAGGGCATGATCGCCGAGATCAGGAAATGCCGGCGCCGTATCTCGACCCGGTGCTTGAAGATCACGCACATGGCATTTTCCAGCACGGTGAAGGCCAATGAGCTGAAGAAAATCATGCTGACCACCAGCACGCCGCCGATCAGGTCGCGGTGGTCCAGGAAATGGCCGACCTCGGTCACGATGGCCTTGGCCTGGCCCGGCACCAGCCAGTTCAGGTAGCGGCCCAGCGTGGCCAGCAGCTCATCCTGCGCGATCACATGCGACAGCGCGACCACCACCAGCATCACCAGCGGCACGATGGACAGCAACGAGTAATAGGCGACCGCACCCGCCAGCAGCAAGCCTTGATTGGCACGGAAGCCCTTAACGCATTGCACCAGGAAAGCCATCGGGTGCGCGCTGACATGCAGCAGCGCCCTGCGGTTGAATAGTCTCATGCGGCCATTGTACGCATGACTCAGCGCGCCGTATGTGCGTCGACGTCCAGATAGCGCCAGTTGGTGAATTCGACCGGATGGCGCTGGTAGTTCTTCAACCACGGCTGCTGCAGGTCGGCGGAGATCGGATGGGTCAGCAATACCCACGGCGTGTAGGCGTGGATGAGCTGCGCCATCTCGTCGTACAGCGCGGTGCGCTGCGGCGAGTCGCCCATGGTGCGGCTCTGCTCGTAGCGCTGGTTGTAGGCCGGCAGGTTGAAGCGCGCATAGTTGGCGCGGCCGCTGTTGGGGCCGTACAGCAGCTGGTAAAAGTTCTCGCCATCGGGGAAGTCGGCCACCCAGTTGGTCTCGAACATCATCACCGAGCCCAGGCGCGAGGCTTTGATGATCTCGGTTTTTTTATCGCTCTTGAAAGTGACTTTCAGGCCGATGGCGTTCAGGTTCTTGCGCCACAGCTCGTCGCGCAGGCGGCCGACGGTGGACGATTCGCTGTGCATCACCAGCGTCAACGGCTTGCCGTCGGGCTGGGTGCGGAAGCCGTCGGCGCCCTTGCGGTAGCCGTAGCGCTCCAGCAGCGCGTTGGCCAGCGCGGGATCGTAGGCGACCGGGCTGCGGTAGGCGGGATCGTAGCCCAGCACGTTGGGCGGCAGCGGCGTGGCGGCCGGCAGCGCCAGGCCCTTCTTCATCAGCGCCACGTCCTCGCCGCTGTTGTAGCCCAGTGCGATCGCGCGCCGCAAGGCCAGCTTCTCCTTGCTGTAGCCGCCGATCAGCGGGTCTTCCATGTTCATCCACATGTAGTAGGTCTGCAGCACCGGGAAGGGCGACAGCACCATGCCCTGTTTGGCCAGCGCCGGCTTCAGGGTCGGCTTGGCATCGGCGGTCAGCACCATGTCCTTCATCGATTCCGGCAGCTGTTCGAGGAAATCGAATTCGCCGTTCAGGAAGCCCAGCACGCGCGACTGGTATTCCTCGACGATCTTGATGTCGACCTGGTCCAGCAGCGGCAGGCGGCGGCCCTGGAACATCGTCGGGCGGAAGTCGCGGTTGGCCAGCAGCGTGATCTGGTCGCTGTGCTTCCACCGGCCCATCAGGAAGGGGCCGGTGCCGACCGGATGGTTGCCGGCCTGCGCGCCGTAGGCCTCCATCACCTCGCGCGCGACCACGCCGGTGGAGGGCGTGGCCAGGTAGAACAGAAAGTTGGGATCAGCTGCGTTGAGCTTGATACGCAGGGTGAACTTGTCGACCGCTTGCAGGCCGGCGATGTTGCTGTCGTAGCTGAATTTTGTTTTCAGTGCCTCGTCGCCGGCGATCTTGCCTTCCAACAGGAACAGCCATGGCGATTTCAGCGTTGGATCGTACAGGCGCTTCAGGCTGTAGACGTAGTCCTGCGCGGTCACCTGCCGGTGCGCGCCCTTGAACGCCGGGTCGGGCGTGAAGTAGATGTCCTGGCGCAGATGGAAGGTGTAGCTCAGGCCGTTGTCCTCGATGGTGGGCATGGCGCTCAGCGTGTTGGCTTGCAGCTTGACGGGACGGGCCAGGTAGTCGTAGCGCAGCAGCGGATCGAACAGGTTCTCCAGCAGGCTGAGGCTGGCGATATCGGACGCCACCGCCGGATCAAGTCCGGTCTCGCCGGTGCTGAGGAAGGCGTGCAGGACTTTGGGCTCGGCCGCGGCGGCTCCAGCCGATAACACCAGCGCCAGCAAAGCTGCGGCATAACTTTTGGGCATCAGGTCCATTCCACCTCGCATACGTAAAGCGGCAGCTTATAACTTTTTTGGCAGGCTTACCCGCTATACTTTGCGCATCGCCCACTGCTTTCAGGAAAAAATCTCGATATGTCGCTCAATTACATCTGGTCCGGCTTCTTCCTGGTCGGCTTTGTGGCAGCGCTGGCGCAGTTCCTCCTGACGGGCGACACCGAGATTTTCAAACGCATCATCGACGGCACCTTCGACTCCGCCAAGACCGCCGTGATGGACATCGCGCTGCCGCTGGCCGGCGTGATGACGCTGTGGCTGGGCATCATGAACATCGGCGAGAAGGCCGGCGCCATCGACCTGCTGGCGCGGCTGATCGCGCCCTTCTTCTCGCGCATCTTCCCCGGCGTGCCGAAGAACCATCCGGCCACCGGCCACATGGTGATGAACTTCTCGGCCAACCTGCTGGGCCTGGACAACGCGGCCACGCCGTTCGGCCTGAAGGCCATGGAGAGCCTGCAAACCCTCAACCCCAGCAAGGACGAGCCGACCGACGCCCAGATCATGTTCCTGGTGCTGCACACCTCGGGCCTGACCTTGATCCCGCTGGCGATCATGGCGCAGCGCTCGATCCTGGGCGCGGCCGATCCGTCCGACATCTTCATCCCCTGCATGATCGCGACCTACGTGGCGACTGTGACCGGCATCATCGCCGTCGCCATCCGCCAGCGCATCAACCTGTTCAACGGCGTGGTGCTGGGCTGGCTGGGCGGCATGGCCGCAGCCATTGGCGGCATGGTCTGGTACTTCACGCACTACATGACCAAACTCGAGATCGAACAGTTCTCCAAGGTCTTCAGCAACCTGGTGCTGATCGTGGTGATCGGCGGCTTCATCATCGGCGCGCTGCGGCGCAAGGTCAACGTCTACGAGGCGTTTATCGAAGGCGCCAAGGGCGGCATCCAGACCTCGATCACCGTGATTCCCTACCTGGTGGGCATGCTGGTGGCGATCAGCGTGATCCGCAACGCCGGCGTGTTCGCCTACGTGATGGACTGCTTCGGCTGGCTGTTCGGCCACCTGGGCGTCAACACCGATTTCGTGCCGTCGCTGCCGACCGCGCTGATGAAGCCGCTCAGCGGCAGCGCCGCCAAGGCCATGATGATCGACACCATGCGCACCTACGGCGTGGACTCGTTCGTCGGCCGGCTGGCCTGCGTGTTCAACGGCTCGGCCGACACCACTTTCTACATCGTCGCGCTGTACTTCGGCTCGGTCGGCATACGCAAGACGCGCTACGCGATTTCCTGCGGCCTGATCGCCGATCTGGCCGGCGTCATCGCCGCCATCTTCGTCTCCTATCTCTTCTTCCATTGAACAAGGTTGCCATGTTCCGTCGCCTCATTCTCGCCGCGCTGATTTCCGCCGGCACCGCCCACGCCGCCGATTTGCCGGAGCCGATCAGCGCGCTGCTGCAGGCCGCGCATATTCCGCCGGAGGCCGCCGGCATCGTCGTGCTGCGCGGCGACACCACGCTGGTCTCGCACAACGCGCAGCAGAGCATGCAGCCGGCGTCCACCATGAAGCTGTTCACCACGATGACGGCGCTGGAACAACTGGGCCCGGCCTTCCGTGGCCGCACCGAATTCCGCACCAGCGCCGAGGTGGTCAACGGCGTGCTGCAGGGCGACCTGATCCTGCGCGGCGGCGGCGATGTCGATCTGAACGAAGACGTGCTGCTGCACATGCTGCAAGCGCTGCGCAACCAGGGCATCCGCAAGATCAGCGGTGACGTTCTGCTGGACCGGCAGCTGTTCCAGCCGGCGCGGCCGGACGTGGGGCAGCCGCCGTTCGATGAGTATCCGTGGGCCTACTACAACGTGATTCCGGACGCGCTGCTGACCAACACCAATCTGCTGAAAGTGGAAATGCGCTCGACCGGCAGCAAGCTGGGCCTGGTGATGATGCCGGAGATGGACAAGGTCAGCATCCGTTCGGACATGAAGCTCAGCGACGGGCCGTGCGGATCGTGGGAGGCCGGCTGGCGCTCGCCGGGCGTGACGCGCAGCGGCGACAAGATCGAGGTGGTGCTGCATGGCAGCTTCCCGAAGAACTGCATCAAGTCGACCAGCGTTGATGTGATGGACCATCACGACTACCTGGAGCGCCTGCTGCGCGCCACCTGGCGCAAGCTGGGCGGCAGCATCGGCGGCGAGGTGCGCGAGGCCGGCGCGACGGCCGCAACCACGAGCGTGACCACGGCCGCGACCACGCCGACCGCCACCGTGACCACCTCGCCCGCCGCCAGCGCCATGCCCGCCAGCCCGGACGCGGACGCCAGCCCAACCGCGAACGCCGACGCTCCATCCGCACCGCTGTCCGCCGCCGTCGCGCCCCAGGCCCCGTCGACTACAACTCCCGCCACAGCCGCTGCGACACCCGCCCCTGGCGCCGCGACGCCGGCCCCGGCCACCCGCCTGCTGGCCGAACACGTCTCCCGCCCGCTGCCGGAAATGCTACGCGACATCAACAAATTCTCCGACAACACCCTGGCCCGCACGGTGTTCCTGATGCTGGGCAGCCTGCAAGCCGACCCGGTGCTGGGCAGCCGCCCGCTGCCTCCCGACGGCAGCGCCGCCAGCACGCCGATGCGCGCCGAAACCGCGATCCGCGCCTGGCTGCAAACCCAGCGCATCGACGCCAACGGGCTGGTCTTCGACAACGGCTCCGGCCTGTCGCGCACCGAGCGCGCCACGCCGGCGCAACTGGCCGGCGTGCTGCAAGCCGGCCTGAAGAGCCTGTGGATGCCCGAGTTCCTGTCCAGCCTGCCGATCGCCGCCACCGACGGCACCATGCGCAAGCGCCTCAAGGACAGCCCGGCCGCGCTGCGCGCCCGCATCAAGACCGGCAGCCTGAAAAGCGTGATCGCCATCGCCGGCTACGTCACCGACGCCAACAACCAGCCCTGCATCGTGGTCGCCATCCTGAACGACGAACACGTCGCCAACGGCGCCGGCCGCACCGTGCTGGACGGCGTGATCGACTGGGTGGCCCGCAATGGTGCCAGCTACCTCCCCGGCAACCCTTCCTCCACCAGATAGTCGATGAACGCCCGCACCTTCAGCGCAAGGTGCGGGCCTGGCATGTAGACCGCGTGCACCGTGCCGGCATAAGGCTGGTCGAAAATCCACTCCGGCAGCACCTGCCGCACCCGCCCCTGCGCCAGCGCCGGATGGGCCGTGAAATCCGGCACCAGGCCGATGCCGCCGCCCGCCTCCACCACCGACAGCAAGGCCCCGCTGTTGTTGATCGTCAGCCGCGAGGGCACGCGGATGCTGGCCGTCTCGCCGCCGCGCCGCATGCTCCACGCATCGCCGAAGCGCGCGTAGCCCAGGTAGCTGCACTGATGCGCCGGCAGCTCGTGCGGCGATTGCGGCTCGCCATGCGCGTCCAGGTACTGCTGCGAGGCCACCAGCACATAACTCACCGGCCCCAGCGTGCGCGCCGCCAGGCCCGGCGCCAGTTCGGTGGCGATGCGGATCGCCAGGTCCATGCCTTCCTCGATCAAATCGATCTTGCGGTCCATCAGCTGGAGTTCGACATCGACCTCGGGATAGCGCACCAGAAAACCAGGCAGCTTGGGCGCCAGCCACACCTGTCCCAGCACGATGGGCGCGCTGACGCGGATGGTGCCGTTCGGCCGCGCGCTGTAGCTGCCGGCCAGCGCATGCACCTCGCGCGCCGTGCTCACCATGCGCGCGCAGGCCGCGTGCACCTGCTGCCCCAGCTCGGTCAGCGACAGCGAGCGCGTGGTCCGCTGCAGCAGCCGTCCGCCCATGTGCGCCTCCAGCCGCGAGACGTGGCGGCTGACCGCCGACGTGGTCAGCTCCAGCTGCCGCGCCGCCGCAGAGAAACCGCCGCTATCGACCACCTGTGCAAAGATGGCCATTTCCTTCAACATTTCCATCGCCTCGCTCCACCGTTGCAGCTGCATCAACAATGCTTTGCATTGTAAGTGGATTGTGTATTTTTTGTGCGATCGCCATACTCAAAGCACCACATCAAGCAGGAGTCATCATGAAACAACGCACTTTAGGCAGCCAGGGTTTGACGGTATCGGCGCAGGGGCTGGGCTGCATGGGCATGAGCAACACCTACGGGCCGGCCGACCAGACCGAGGCGGTCGCCACGCTGCACCGCGCGCTGGAGCTGGGCGTCAACTTCTTCGACACGGCCGAGCAATACGGCCCCTACGACAACGAGGCGCTGCTGGGCCGCGCCTTCGCCGGCCGCCGCAGCGAGGTGATCCTCGCCACCAAGTTCGGCTTCGACATCCGCGACGGCAAGACCGTCGGCGTGACCAGCGATCCGAAACATATCCGCGAAAAAGTGGAAGGCTCGCTGCGCCGGCTGAACACCGACCACATCGACCTGCTGTACCAGCACCGCATCGATCCGCTGGTGCCGATCGAGGAGGTGGTGGGCGTCATGGCCGAGCTGGTCCGCGAGGGCAAGGTGCGCTACCTGGGCCTGTCCGAGGCGGGCGTGGCCAACATCCGCCGCGCCCACGCGGTGCATCCAATCAGCGTGCTGCAAAGCGAGTATTCGCTGTGGGAGCGCAACCTGGAGGCCGACGTGCTGCCGGCGCTGCGCGAACTGGGCATCGGCCTGGTGGCGTTCAGCCCGCTGGGACGGGGCTTCCTGGCCGGCACCGCCAAGCGCGCGGAGGAATATCCGCCCAGCGATTTCCGCCATCTGGATCCGCGCCTGCAGGGCGAGAACTTCGACCGCAACATGGAAGCGGCCGCCATCGTGCGCGAGCTGGCCGATCATCGCCTGGTCACGCCGGGGCAGATCGCGCTGGCCTGGGCCATGCACAAGGGCGACGATATCGTGACCATCCCCGGCACGCGCCGCCGCACTTTCCTGGAGCAGAACGTGGCCGCGGCGGACATCGCGCTGGATGCGACCGAGATGGCGGTGCTGGATAACGCGCTCAAGCAGGTGTCCGGCCCGCGCTACAGCAAGGAGCGCATGGCGATGGTGGATCGCTAAACAATGAGACCCGCCAAGCTGAGATATATCAAGAAAGAAGTTTAACCATATTACAACTAAGGATCGTATTATGAACATCGATACCAGCAGTTTCTGATTAATCGATAGTCACAACAGTGACGAGGTACTTATGTCCGCCGGCACATTGAAAACCGTGAAGTCCCTCACTTCGGCAGGCAGCTTGTTTGCCAGCGGCAGCAGTACCACCGCGATGATCACCTCTACTCATACTGAAGAATTGGTGATCGCCTTATGTGGGCCGATAGGATCCCCGCTGCACAATGTGGGCGAGGCCATCCGAACCATGCTTTTGGATTCGTTTGGCTATACGGAGTGCACGTACCTAAGGCTAAGCGACTTTATCGTCGATCATGCGGGAGGCGTTGGCGTCACAATACCCTCCACGCATGGATTTCAGCGTATCAATGCGTTGATCGAATCTGGCAATAAACTCCGGGAAAAATATGGCAACGGTGTTCTCGCCGAGCTAGCCATTCACAAGATTCGAATAGATCGTGAGCAGCAGAAAACCACCTCCCAGAGTGCAAAATATGCCCCCAGGAGAGTGGTTCACATCATCGACTCCATCAAAAACAAAGAAGAGCTTGCGCTGTTGCGCCTGGTTTATAGGGACATGTTGTACGTAGTCGGGGTCTTTGCGCCATTGCAAACTCGCGAAGCAAACCTGAAGGAATTTGGCCTCAGCACTTCGCAGATCTACACCTTGGTGGATCGTGACTCCGGCGAAGAGTCAGAGGCTGGACAGTCGGTCGGCGATACATTCCCCAATTGTGATTTTTTCCTCCGAACCGGTGATGGCACCGATTCCGAGCTTAAGGCTAGAGTGGAAAGATTCCTTCATCTGGTATTGGGGACAAAGGTCATCACCCCGACCTTTGCGGAAACCGCCATGTACTCCGCAGCGATGGCGAGCGCCAATTCCGCCTGCTTATCCAGACAAGTCGGCGCGGCGGTGACCGATCATGACGGCGATATTCTCAGCATAGGCTGGAACGACGTGCCTGCCACCGGCGGCGGGCTTTACGGCCGAAGCGATCACGATCACCGCTGCTGGAATATTTCTGGCGGCAAGTGCTTCAACGATGCGGAAAAAGACAAACTGGCGCAAGAGATGGTTGATGCGCTGGCCGAAGTGATCTTGCCAGAACATCTGGATCGCGCTAAGAATATTCTCAGGGGCGCGAGCAAACTAAAGGGCTTGATCGAATTTTCACGTGCCATCCATGCGGAAATGCATGCCATTCTGAATGCGGGGAAAACCTCGGGCATGAGAATAGAAGGCGGCAAGCTCTTCGTCACAACGTATCCTTGCCATTCCTGTGCGCGTCACATTGTCGCGGCGGGGATCAGCGAGGTCTACTATATCGAACCATATCGTAAAAGCCTGGCAATCAAGTTGCATGGTGACGCGATCTCCGAACAAGAAATTGACAGGGACAAAGTACGGATACTGGCATACGACGGTGTCGCGCCGTCGCAGTATCTGGCGTTGTTCCGGGTACCGCCAAATTCGCGCAAAAAAAATGGAAAACTGATTACAATGTCACTAAAGGAGTCGTCGCCACGTCTTGAACAAAGCATGGAGGCACTCCCCGCCTTGGAGGCACTTGTCGTTAAATCCTTGCTCGAAAAAAAACTTCTCTCCGAAAGGGGGCCGCAAAATGAAGGACCACCACCGCTCCCAGGAACAACTGTCTCTTGATTTAAGGCCTGCAGTACCGTCAGCTATCGACCAAGCGTCAGCCCCGCCAGCGACTGCGACAGCGGTACCGTCCGCAGTGGTCTATCGCTTCCCCGAAGTAAGAGCCACGGCTGCACAAAACAATACTGCGCGACTGCACGCGCAAATTATCGAATCAATCAAGCACATCGGTTGATGTGCTTGACTTCAGGGCGGGGCCGGCTGGATCGTTAAAGCACGCGGATGTAATCGCGGCGCACCAGCAGGCGGTCGCCGCAATCGAAGTGCCACCATTCGCTGTTGATGCCGACCCAGCCGGCCTGGAACATGGCCTCGCGCAGCAGGCGGCGGTTGGCAATGTGCTGCGCGCTCAGTTCGCCGCGCGCCAGCAGTTCCACCTCCAATGCGGGATGCGAGCGTTCGGATAAATCATCGAAGCCGGTGCCCATGTCCAGCTCGCGGCCTTGCGCGTCCAGCAGAGTCAGGTCCAGCGCCATGCCGAAGGAGTGGATCGAGCCGCGCGCCGGATCGGCGATGTAGCCCAGCAGCTCCGTGCCTTGCAGCGCCAGCCACAGCTGTTCCTGTACGCGCTGCGGACGCAGGGCGTCCAGCACCAGCACCTTGCAGTCGGGCCGGCGCCTGCCCAGCCACGCCACCACGCGCTCCAGCGCCGCCGCCGCATCGTTGTGCAGCCAGGCGCAGTCGAGCGGAGAGTACAGGTCGCGGCCGACAAAGTTGTCCGGCGTGGCGTAGCGCAGGTCGACGGCGATGCCGGCGATGCTGTCGAGCCGCCGGAAATCCGGGTGGCCGGCGATTTCTTCACAGCGGACGGTGACAGCCATGTTGCGCTCCCAGCGGATTATTCGGTCGGCACGGTGCCCGGTGCGGGTTGCGGCGGCGGCATCACGGTCGGCGGAACCGCCATCTGCACCGGCAGCGGGCTGGTCAGCACATCGAGGATGGCCGCCGTTTCCGCATCCGGCTCGCCGTCGTACAGCGACTGGCGATACTTGGACTGGAACACCACCATCACGTTGCGGGTGGCCTGGTCCAGCTCGCCCGTCTGCGGCACCGCGTAGCCGTGCTGGGCCAGCTTGCGCTGGAACCACGCCACGTCCGGCACCTGCTGCTGGAACAATTGCAGGCGCGCGGCCACGCGGCTCGGCTCCGGCCACGCGACCAGGCCGGCGTCGGCCAGCTGCTTCCACGGGAACAGCGGGCCAGGATCCTGCTTGCGCTGCGGCGCGATGTCGTTGTGCCCGAGGATGTTCTCCGGCTTGATGTCGTGGCGCGCGACGATCTGCTTCAGCAGCAAGATCAACTGGTCGATCTGCGCCTGCTTGAACGGCGCGTACACCCGGCCCTGCGGCGTGTCGACAAAGCCCGGATTGACGATCTCGATGCCGATCGACGCCGAATTGAGCTGGTTGTAGATCTTCCAGCTGCTCAGGCCGGCGTGGTTGGCCTGGCGCGATTCGTCCACCAGCGTGTAGAAGAAGGGCTGGTCGGTGTCGGTCAGCAGGTAGTGGGCGCTGACTTCCTGCTGGGTCAGGATCTTGATCGAGCGCGGCAGGTCGCTGACCGTGTAGTGCAGGATGATGTACTTGATGCGGTCGCTCTGACTGCGCGCCGTCAGCGTGGTGTCGAGGCGCGGCCCGGGAGGCGGCACAGTGGCGCAGCCGGCCAGCAGGGCGACGGCGGTGGACAGGGCGGCAAGCGGCAGGAGCTTCATCATTAGCGGTCTCGGCAACGTTTCAATACCGTGAGTGTAGAGCAATGCGGGCCGCAGCGTGGTGCGCCTGCGCTTCTTTTTGCCGCAGCGGAAGTTCCGGCGGCAGCGCCGCGCGCATCGCCTGCGCGATCAGCGGATGCAGCGTGGCCGCCCGTCCGCTCAGCACCAAGGGGCGCGGACCGTAGCGGCCCACCAGCGCCAGCCCGATGCGCGCCAGCTCGCGACCGGCCTGTTCGAGGATGGCGCGCGCCACCGGATCGGCATCCGCGCTGGCGGCCACGGCCAATGCCAGGCGGCCGATGGCGCCCCGGTCCTGGCCGTAGATGAACTGGCGCGACAAGGCCCAGTCGCTGCCGCCGACCTGCTCGAACACCGCGCGCGCCATCGGCGATTGCTGCCACACGCCGGGCTGCTCGTCCTCCAGCCGCCAGATGTGGCGCATCGCTTCGCGCGCGATCCAGAAGCCGCCGCCGCCATCGTCCAGCGTCACGCCGCGTCCGCCTGCGCGGTGGAACGTGCCGTCCTCGGCGATCCAGGCGGCGATGGAGCCGGTGCCGGCATAGACCAGGTAGCCTTCGCCGGGCGCGAAACTGTCGAGATAGGCGATTTCCACATCGTTGCGCAGCGCGACCGCTGGCGGCGCCACTTGCAGCAACTCGGCCAGCCATTGCGCAGGCAGCGTGGCGAGGCCGTCGAAGCCGGTCAGGCCGGCGCACACGGCTTGCGGCTTGCCCACCGCCAGCACCTGCGCCGCCAGCAGCGAGAAGATGCCGCGCACCGCGTCGCGGCCGGCGGTGTTGCCCATCTGCGTGGCGGACATGCCGGCCACCGCGCCCTCGGCCACGATGGCGCCCGCCGCGTCGGCCAGCGCCCAGCGGGTTTGCGTGCCGCCCGCGTCGATGCCCAGTCCCAGCTCGCCCATGGTCCGCTCCCTGATGGTCAGCGCATCACGCTGACGCGTTCGCTTTCATTGCCCAGGCGGTCGATCGCGCTGACCACCACCGCTTGTGCCGCGCCCGCCGCCGCATCATCCGGCAGCAGCAGCACCGGACGCGAGGCCGGCGCCACCGCGAAGCGCCACTCCGAACCGTAGCGCGACCAGATCGCATAATGCGCCACCGGCTTGCCGGCGCCGGCGGACAGCTTCAGCCCAACGCCATTGCCCTCGCGCCGCACGGCGACGGCCGGCGCCGGCGGCAACTCCGAGCACAGCCACGGACTGGCCGGGGCCAGCGCTGCGGTCTGGTAGGTCTGCGTGCGCAGCTGGTCGGCGATGCCCTTGCGGTTCTCCATCAGCGCGGCGATGCTGAAGTGCAGGTGGCCCTGCACGCCGGCGCGGCTGCGCGTAACGCCGATCTGCTTGACGATCTCCTCCGGCGCGAAGGCCTTGGCGCTGTTGTCGATGCGGCTGGTGTACAGGCCCGGCCAGACGTGGCGCGCGCGCGTGTTCTGCGCCAGCCAGTAGTCGAGCAGCACGTCGAACGCCTGCGGCGCCTGCGCCACCGGCCAGTACAGCTGCGGCGCCAGGTAGTCGAGCAAGCCGTTGGCCAGCCACAGTTCGGCGTCCGCGTACAGCTTGTCGTACTGGCTGAAGCCGACGATGCCGGCCGGGCGCCGGTCCGGGCGGCCGATGCCGAACGGACTGATGCCAAAGCGCACCCAGCTCTTTTCCTTGTGGATGCCGAGGTAGAGCGCCTCGATCAGCGAGTTGACGTTCTGGCGGCGCCAGCCGGCGCGGTCCAGCGTGCCGCCGCCCAGCAGATAGCGCTGCCACGACGGCTGGTCCGGGAACTCCAGCTCCTGCTTCTGGCCCACGCTGGCGCCGGCGTCCAGCACCACGCCGTCCGCCCCGGCCGTGTCGATCGGGTAGGGATAGAAATAATCGTCGATGTGGACGCCGTCGATATCGTAGCGGCGCACCACGTCCAGCACCACATCCAGCGTGTGCTGCGAGGCGGCCGCCTCGCCCGGATCCATCCACAGGTAGCGGCCGTAGGACTTGACCACCTCGGGATTGGTGCTGCCGATGTGGTTGCGCGCCAGCGGCGACTTGGCGGTCGCGTGGCGCGCGCGGTAGGGGTTGAACCAGGCATGCAGCTCCAGTCCGCGCGCGTGCGCCTGCTCGATCCAGAATTGCAGCGGATCCCAGGCGGTGGCGGGCGCGCGGCCCTGCTGGCCGGTCAGGAATTCGGACCACGGCTCCAGCTCGGACGGATAGATCGCATCCGCGCTCGGCCGGACCTGCAGCACGATCGCGTTCAGGTGCAGCGACTGCGCGCGGTCGAGGATGGCGAGCGCCTCGGCCTGCTGCTTGGCCATGGTCAGGTTGCTGCGGCTGGGCCAATCGATGTTGGCCACGGTCGACACCCAAGCGGCGCGGAACTCGCGCGGCGCCGGCGGCGGCATGTTCAGGTCGACCGGCGCCGGCGGCGCGGTGTTGCCGGGCGCCGGCGGACGCGGCGCGGAGCCGGCCTGCGGAGCGGGTGCTATCGGTGTGCTGGAACAACCGTCCAGCAACACGGCCAGGGCGCCGGCCACGCCGGCAGACAGCGTCAGCCGCTTCTTTGCATTAAAAACCAAAACCATTCCCCGAATCTATTGAGCACCCGTATTGTAATGCGCTTGCCGTTTATTTCCTGCCGAATTCGGGATCGATCCGCACCAGCGCCGTCATCGCGAACGCCGGCAGGGTCGAAATGCAGGCCCAGATGAAGAAATGTTGATAACCCAGGTGCTGCTGTATCCAGCCGCTGACCATCCCCGGCAACATCATGCCGAGGGCCATGAAACCGGTGCAGATGGCGTAGTGCGCGGTCTTGTGTTCGCCGTCCGCCACCAGCACCATGTACAACAGGAAAGCCGAGAAGCCGAAACCGTAGCCGAACTGTTCCACCGCCAGGCAGGCGGAGATCAGCGTGGTGTCGGTAGGCAGCGCGGTGGCCAGGTAGACGAACACCAGGTCCGGCACATGCATGATGAACACCATCGGCAACAGGCTGCGCTTGAGGCCGAAGCGGGAGATGACCACGCCTCCGGCCAGCCCGCCCAGCACCAGCGCGCATACGCCGACGGTGCCGTAGACCACGCCGAAAGTCTCGGTGCTCAGGCCCAGGCCGCCTTGCGCGCGCGGATCGAGCAGGAAGGGCGCCGCCATCTTCAGCAACTGCGCCTCGCCGAGGCGGTACAGCAGCAGGAAGCCCAGCGTGGCCTTGATGCCCGGCTTCTGGAAGAAGCTGTGGAAGGTGCGCAGGAAATCCTGCCACAGCGCGCCGCCGGCCGCGTGGCTGTGGTCAGTATCGGGGCGGGGCAGTATCAGCTGGTGATACGCGCTCAGGGCCAGCATCAGGGCCGCCATCAGGCCGAACACCATGGACCAGGCCCAAGCGGGATCGCCGCTGGACGTGGCCAGCCGGCCAGCCAGGTAGACCAGGCCGCCTTGTCCGGAGATCATCGCCAGCTTGTAGAACGCGCTGCGCACGCCGACGAAGGCGGCCTGCTGATGCTGGGTCGGCAGGCCGAGCATGTAGTAGCCATCGGAGGCGATATCGTGGGTGGCCGAGCTGAACGCCATCAGCCAGAGCACGGCCAGGCTGATGCGGAAGAAATCGGGCAGGTGCAGGGTCAGCGCCACCGAGGCGAGCGCCGCGCCCGTCAGCAATTGCAGCAGGACGATCCAGCGCCGCTTGGTGCCGAACAGCTCGACGATAGGCGACCACAGCGGCTTGATCACCCACGGCAGGTACAGCCACGCGGTATAAAACGCCAGGTCGGTATTGGACACGCCGAGGTTCTTGTACATCACGGTCGACAGCATCATCACCGCGACGTAAGGCACAGCCTGGCTAAATGAAATACTAGGCACCCAGGCCCAGGCATTGCGTTGTTGCTTCATACCGCCTTTCAACTTGGGGTCAAGTCTGACATTCGGACACGAGCTCTGCCGTATAGGTCGCGCTACGGCAGGGGCCGTGTCCGAATGTCAGACTTGACCCCAATTTTGTGTCCGAATGTCAGACTTGACCCTAATTTTATTTGATGGCCTTGCGGACATTGCCGTCCGAGGCGTCGAGCAGGTTTTGCGCGGCTTCGATGGAGGTGTTTTTCAGCAGCGCGACGATCGCGACCTTGACGTGGAAATGGCAGCGCTCCAGCACGCCCCGCGCGATGTCCGCGTCGACGCCGGTGGCGTGCATGGTCAGCCGTACCGCGCGCTCGACCAGCTTGACGTTGGTGGCGTGCATGTCGACCATCAGGTTGCCGTAGACTTTGTTCAAGCGCACCATCAACGCGCTCGACAAGGTGTTCAACACGACCTTCTGCGCCGTGCCCGCCTTCAGCCGCGTGCTGCCGGAGATTACTTCCGGCCCGGTGTCGAGCGTGATGCCGACATCCGCGTCGGCCGTCAACGGCGTGCCGATGTTGTTGGCGATGCCCACCGTTAATGCGCCCACCGTGCGCGCCGCCTGCAACGCGCCCAGCACATACGGCGTGGTGCCCGATGCCGCCACCAGCAACACGACGTCGTTATAAACCGGATACAGCAACCGCAAATCGGAAGCGCCCTTGGCGCGATCGTCCTCGGCTCCTTCCACCGCCTCGAACATCGCGCCCAGGCCGCCGGCCAGCAAGGCGACAGCGCGCTCGTGCGGCCACGAGAAGGTAGGGAACAGCTCCACGCTGTCGAGAATGCCAAGCCGCCCCGACGTGCCGGCGCCGACATAAATCAAGCGCCCGCCGGCGGCGATGCGCGGCGCCATCGCGTGCACGGCGGCACCGATGCTGGGCTCGGCTGCCTGCACCGCGCGCAGCGCTTGCGTCTGGTCGTCAACCAGCGCCGCCACCAATGCCTCAACCGAATATTGATCCAGCTGCGCGTGCTGCGTACTCGGCGTTTCGGTTTTTAGCATAGGTAGTGAGGTTACGTAGCGCGACGCATCTCCGCGACGAAGTCATAGTGATCGCTGTGGCAATAGGAATGCGTCAGCTCCATCGCCTCGCCCGATTCCAGATAAGCAATACGGGTAATGTACAGCACCGCCTGCCCCTCGGGAACACCCAGTTGCTTGGCCAGCTCGGCCGAAGCGTTCATCGCGCGAATGTGCTGCAGCGCGCGCGCCGGCGCCTGGCCGATGCTCTCCAGGTACTGGTACAGCGAAGCGCCAACCGCGTTCGGATCGTTGAGCACGGTCTGCGGCAGCACCGATACCTCGTACGCCATCACCACGTCGTCGGCCAGGCGCAGGCGCTCCAGCCGCGCCACCTTGGAATACGGCGACAGGCCCAGGCTCAGCTGTTCTTCCGGCGTCGGCGTCACCACCGCGCGCTTGAGCCAGCGCGAGCCGGGAATGTGGCCGCGCTGCTGCAACTGCTCGGAAAAACTGGTCAGGTTGGACAGCGGCTGCTCGATGCGCGGCGCAATATAGTTGCCCGATCCGCGACGGCGCACCACCAATCCCTGGTCCACCAACTGGTCGATGGCCTTGCGCGCGGTCACCCGCGACACATTCAGCAACTCCGACAAGGTCCGCTCCGACGGCAGCGCCTGGTCCACCTGATAGCGGCCGTTGTGCACATCGTCGCTCAATTTGCGGGCTATCTGCATGTACAGCGGCGTACTGTCATTGGCGTCCGCCTTGAATTCAAAACTGCTCTGGCTCATTCATATCTCCTCACGCCTCTAGTGTAATAGCGTTACAGAAAACATGTGGGGTTGAAAATAACAATATTTGTTCACATAGCAGAACGGCAAGCCCGGCGGAATGCGGCCTTTTGGCGGATAATGCTGGATCGTTACACCAGCCCCACCATCCGAACACATGTCCAAGAAGTCCACCGCGCCCGCGGCCTGCCCCTGCGGCGGCCCCTCCCTGGCGAGCTGCTGCGGCCCGTACATCGCCGGCGCCGCCATCCCGCCCACCGCCGAAGCGCTGATGCGTTCGCGCTATACCGCCTATGTGCAGCGCAACGAGCCCTACCTGATGGCCACCTGGCACGCCAGCACCCGTCCGGTCGAGCCCATCATGAGCAAGGAAGAAAAATTGCAGTGGCTGGGACTTGAGGTAAAATCTGCTTTACGTTTACGTCAACGTAAAGCAGAAGACGCCGACCCGACCAAGGATACGGTGGAGTTTGTCGCCCGGTTCAAGACCAATGGCCGGGCGCAGCGCCTGCACGAGATCAGCAACTTTGTGCGCGAACCGGCCGAAGGCGGGCTGCGCTGGTTTTACGTTGACGGTAGTTTTCCAGAATAAATCATCAGGACGCGGCGGAGACACCGCGCAGAAAAAAGGAAAAGCAATGCCGCAGATCGAAAGCAAACTCAATCCCCGCAGCGAGGATTTCAAGGCCAACGCGGCCGCCATGCAGGCGGTCGTCGACGACTTGCGCGACAAGGTCGCCAGGATCGCCCTCGGCGGCGGCGAGGCGGCATCGGCCAAGCACGTCGCCCGCGGCAAGCTGCTGCCACGCGACCGCGTGCAGATGCTGCTCGATCCCGGCACGCCCTTCCTCGAACTGTCGCAGATGGCCGCCTACGGCATGTACCAGGACGCCAACGGCGTCGACGCCGCGCCGGCCGCCGGCATCATCACCGGCATCGGCCGCGTGGCCGGCCAGGAGTGCGTGATCGTCTGTAACGACGCCACCGTCAAGGGCGGCACCTACTATCCGATCACGGTCAAGAAGCACCTGCGCGCGCAGGAGATCGCCGACCAGAACAACCTGCCGTGCATCTACCTGGTGGACTCCGGCGGCGCCAACCTGCCCAACCAGGACGACGTGTTCCCCGACCGCGACCACTTCGGCCGCATCTTCTACAACCAGGCCAACCTGTCGGCCAAGGGCATCCCGCAGATCGCCGTGGTGATGGGCTCCTGCACCGCCGGCGGCGCCTACGTGCCGGCGATGAGCGACGAATCGATCATCGTCAAGGAACAGGGCACCATCTTCCTCGGCGGCCCGCCGCTGGTGAAGGCCGCCACCGGCGAAGTGGTCACCGCCGAAGACCTGGGCGGCGGCGATGTCCACACCCGTTTGTCCGGCGTGGCCGACCACCTGGCGCAGAACGATCTGCACGCGCTGTCGCTGGCCCGCACCATCGTCTCCAATTTGAACCGCACCAAGCCCCAGCAGGGCGCGTTGCGCGAGGCGGCGGAACCGAAGTACCCCACCGAGGAACTGTACGGCGTGATCCCGGTCGACACCCGCAAGCCCTTCGACGTGCGCGAAGTGATCGCCCGCATTGTCGACGGCAGCGAGTTCGATGAATTCAAGGCGCGCTACGGCACCACCCTGATCTGCGGCTTCGCCCACATCTTCGGCATGAAGGTCGGCATCATCGCCAACAACGGCATCTTGTTCTCCGAGTCCGCGCTGAAGGGCGCGCACTTCATCGAGCTGTGCGCGCAGCGCAAGATCCCGCTGGTGTTCCTGCAAAATATCACCGGCTTCATGGTCGGCCGCAAATACGAAAACGAAGGCATCGCCCGCAACGGCGCCAAGATGGTGACGGCCGTCGCCACCGCCGCCGTGCCCAAGTTCACCGTCATCATCGGCGGCAGCTTCGGCGCCGGCAACTACGGCATGTGCGGCCGCGCCTTCTCGCCGCGTTTCATGTGGATGTGGCCCAACGCCCGCATCTCCGTCATGGGCGGCGACCAGGCCGCGTCGGTGCTGGCCACCGTCAAGCGCGACGGCATCGAAGGCAAGGGCGGCTCGTGGACGGCGGAGGAAGAAGCCGCGTTCAAGCAGCCGATCAAGGAACAGTACGAGCACCAGGGCCACCCGTACTACGCCACCGCGCGCCTGTGGGACGACGGCGTGATCGACCCGGCCGACACCCGCATGGTGCTGGGCCTGGGCCTGTCGGCCGCGCTCAACGCCGAAATCCCCGACACCAAGTTCGGCGTCTTCAGGATGTAAGCAGACGATGACCGTGCAGACCCGATACCGTCAAGGACTGGCCGCGCCGCTGCTGGCGGCGGCATGCGCTTCGGCGCAGGCCATCCTTGTGCCGTCGGTCGACGCGAGCATGGGCGAGCAGGTGGTCGCGATTCCCGCGAAGATCGCCGGCGCCGACATCACACTGCAAACCACCATCTTCAAACCACCCGGCGACGGCCCGTTCCCGGTGCTGTTCATGAACCACGGGAAGGACGGCGGCGACGCCCACCAGCAGCCGCGCGCGCGCTACCCCGTCATCAGCCGCGAGTTCGTCAAGCGCGGCTACGCGGTGGTGATCCCGATGCGCATGGGCTTTGCCGGTTCCGGCGGCACCTACGTCAACTCCCATTGCCAGGCGCGGGAAAACGGCGAGGACCAGGCGGCGTCGCTGTACTCCGCGATGGCCTACGTGATGAAGCAGCCGTGGGCCGACCAGCAGCACGTGATCCTGGCCGGCCAGTCGCACGGCGGGCTGACGGCCATCGCCGCCGGCAGCCATAACATCAGCGGCGTGCGGGGCGTGATCAACTTCGCCGGTGGCGTCAACAGCCGTTCGCACTGCGACTGGCAGGCCGCGCTGGTCAGCGCCTTCAAGGCCTACGGCGCGGTCAGCACCACGCCCACCATCTGGTTCTACGGCGCCAACGACCGCCACTTCGGCCCCCGGCTGGCGGCCGACATGTACGCCGCCTATACCGGCGCCGGCGGCAAGGCGCAGCTGGTAGCCTACGGACCTTTCAAGCGCGACGCGCACGGCATGAGCTCCAGCCCGGACGGCGTGGCCATCTGGCTGCCGGAGACCACGCGCTTCCTGCAAAGCGTCGGCATGCCGACCGAAATCAAATACACGATCAAGGACTAGAGATGAGCTTTACCACGCTGACCATCAGCCGCGAAGGAAAAGTCGCCACCGTCACGCTGAACCGCCCGGACGTGCGCAACGCCTTCAACGAGACCACCATCGCCGAGATCACGCAAGCCTTCGGCGAGCTCGGTGCGGAAGAAGACCTGCGCGCCATTGTGCTGGCCGCGAACGGCCCGGCCTTCTGCGCCGGCGCCGATTTGAACTGGATGAAAAAAATGGCGGGCTACACGCACGCCGAAAACCATGCCGACGCTCTGCAACTGGCGGAGATGCTGCGCACGATCTACCTGTGTCCCAAGCCCGTGGTGGCCAAGGTGCAGGGCGATTGCTACGCCGGCGGCATGGGGCTGGTCTCCGCGTGCGACATCATCGTCGCGGCCGACCAGGCCAACTTCTGCCTGAGCGAAGTGAAACTGGGACTGATCCCCGCCACCATTTCGCCCTACGTGATCAAGGCCATGGGCGAGAACGCGTCGCGCCGTTACTTCCTCACCGCCGAACGATTCGGCGCGCAGGAAGCGCTGCGCATCGGCTTCGCGCACGAAGTGGTGGCCGCCGACGCGCTCGACGCCAAGGTGGCGGAGATCGTCAAGGCCTTGGTCAACAACAGCCCGAACGCCGTGCGGCAAGCCAAGGTGCTGGTGCGCGAGGTGGTCGGGCAGACCGTCAACGATGCGCTGCTGGCCGATACCGCCGAGCGCATCGCCCATATCCGCGCCTCGGAACAGGGCCGCGAAGGCGTGGCCTCGTTCCTTGAGAAGCG
>Ga0209646_1000126_pt1 | contig 132815 bp, 122 predicted proteins | sample AraplaL_Col_mTSA_FD_184259 | JGI IMG/M metagenome (GOLD analysis project Ga0209646, IMG submission 184259) | Arabidopsis root microbial communities from the University of North Carolina, USA - plate scrape CL_Col_mTSA (SPAdes) (version 2) | ecosystem: Host-associated > Plants > Roots >...
GGCTGGCCGACGTACATCACTTCTCCAGCGCTCAGGATAGGATCGTCGTGGATGATCGGACCGCAGTCGTTGGTGCCGACGATATCCTCGGCGGTGTAGACCGCCACCACACCGGGCGAACTGCGCACCGGCGACAGGTCCATCGCGTTGATGCGCGCGTGCGCCTTGGACGACAGGCCCAGCGCCGCATGCAGCGTGCCTTGCAGCTCGGGGATGTCATCGGTGTAGGTGGCCTGGCCAAGCACGTGCAGCTCGGCCGATTCATGCGGACGGGCGACGCCGACCGCCTTCCACGCCTGCGCGGCAAGCAGCGAGGGAGCGATTGGTTGATTCATGATGGCTCCTTTCAAGCGCGGCAGGCGAAGGCGTTGACGGCATCGGCCGCCAGCGGCGCGTCGGCGCGGGTTTCGAACCAGAAGCGGCGCAGCAGGTTCTGCGCCGTCTGCATGCGGTAGGTGCTGGAGGCGCGCATGTCCGTCAGCGGCGCGAAGTCCTGCGCCAGCATGTCCATCGCCACGCGCAGATTGGCCTCGTTCCAGCGCAAGCCGTTCAGCGAGGCCTCGGCGCGGGCGGCGCGGCGCGGCGTGGCGGCCATGCCGCCGAATGCGATGCGGGCATCGACGATATGATCGCCATCGAGCTTGAACGCGAACGCGGCGCAGACGGCCGAAATATCCTGGTCGAAGCGCTTGGCCAGTTTGTAGGTGCGGAACTGCACGCCCTCGCGCGGCAGCGGCACGCGCACGGCGGCGACGAATTCGTCGGGCCGCATGTCTTTTTTCTGATAGTCGAGATAGAACGCTTCCAGCGGCATCACGCGCTCGCCGGCCGGGCCGCGCAGCACCACTTCGCTGCCGACGGCGATCATCCACGGCATCGAGTCGCCGATCGGCGAGCCGTTGGCGACGTTGCCGCCCAAGGTGCCGGCGTTACGGATCGGCAGCGATGCGAAGCGCTGCCACATCTCGCCCAGCTGCGACGGATACAGGCGGCACAAGGCCTCGTACGCATCGTTGAGTGACACGCCGGCGCCGATGCGCAGCATGCCGTCCGCCTCGCTGACGGTTTGCAGCGCGGTTACATGGCCGAGATAAATGATGTCGCCAAGGTCGCGCATCTGTTTGGTGACCCACAGGCCGACGTCGGTGGAACCCGACAGCAGCGTGGCCTTCGGATGCGCGGCGCGCAGCGCCACCAGTTCATCCAGCGTGCGCGGCGCGTGGAAGGCCTGGCCGTGCGCGCTGTAGCTGGCGCCGGCGTCGCGCTGCAGGGCGCGCAGCTGTTCGGCCAGCGCGGCGCGGTCGAAGCCGACCTTCGGCAGTTCGGTCATGCGGTGCGCGGCGTCGATGATGGGGCGGTAGCCGGTGCAGCGGCACAGGTTACCGGACAGGCAGTCGTCGATCTCCTTGCGCTGCGCGGGCTGGCCGTCCTTGTCGAGGTACATGCCCCACAGGGACATGACGAAGCCCGGCGTGCAGAAGCCGCACTGCGAGCCGTGGCATTCCACCATCGCCTGCTGCACGGGATGCAGCGTGCCGTCCGGCTGCTGCAGGTCCTCGACGGTGAACAAGGCCTTGCCGTCCAGCGTGGGCGCGAACTGGATGCAGGAGTTCACGGCCTTCATCTCCAGCTGGCCGGCGGCGTTCAGGCTGCCCACCACCACGGTGCAGGCGCCGCAATCGCCTTCGGCGCAGCCTTCCTTGGTGCCGGTGCAATGCAGGTCCTCGCGCAGATGCTGCAGCACGGTGCGCGTGGGCGCGGCGCCGGAGATTTCCTGCACTGCGCCACGGTAATAAAAACGAATCGGTTCGGACATCTTGGCCTCAACCTGCGAATGGATGGGTTTTGCGCCAGTGCTCGGCGATATCGATACGGCGGGTAATCCACACGTTATCGTGCTTCTGCACGTAGTCGAGGAAGCGCGCCAGCGCCGCCGCGCGCGCCGGCCGGCCGACGATGCGGCAGTGCAGGCCGATCGACAGCATCTTCGGCTGGTTCAAGCCTGCCGGGTCGCCCTCGGCGTACAGCACATCGAAGGCGTCCTTCAGGTAGTCGAAGAACTGCGTGCCGGAGTTGAAGCCCTGCGCGGCGGCGAAGCGCATGTCGTTGGTGTCTAGCGTGTACGGCACGATCAGCTGCGGCGCCACGGCGGCCTTGCCCTCCGCATCAGTGTAGTCCACCTTTTGCCAGAATGGCAGGTCGTCGCTGTAGTTGTCGGCGTCGTAGCGGAAGCCTCCGTGCTCCACCACCAGGCGCTTGGTCTGCGGCGAATCGCGGCCGGTGTACCAGCCCTGCGGCGCGCTGCCGGTCAGCTCGCGGATGATCTGCACCGCTTCCTGCATGTGGGCGCGCTCGGTGGCTTCGTCCATGTTCTGGTAGGTGATCCAGCGCAAGCCGTGGCAGGCGATTTCGTGGCCCAGCTGCTGGAACGCGGCCACCGCCTCCGGGTTGCGCTTGAGCGCCATCGAGACGCCGAAGATCGTCAGCGGCAGCTTGCGTTCCTCGAACATGCGCAGCAAGCGCCACAAGCCGGCGCGCGAGCCGTATTCGTAGATCGATTCCATGCTCATGTGGCGGTTGCTGAACGAGGCCGCGCCGATGATCTCGGACAGGAAGGTCTCGGAGCCGGCGTCGCCGTGCAGCACGTTGTTCTCGCCGCCCTCTTCGTAATTAAGGACGAATTGCAGGGCCACGCGGGCCCGGTTGGGCCACTGGGCGTGCGGCGGCTTCGGGCCGTAGCCGATCAAGTCGCGCGGATAGTTGTCGTAGTTGGTCATGGCGCTGGCTAGTCTATGAGGAATATATCTGCAATCATATATGCGTAGAACGGCATCGGTATATGATTTGTCCAATAGATACTTATCACCTACCGATATAGGACTTAATATGGGCAAGCTTAGTACACACGTTCTCGATATCACCGTCGGCAAGCCGGGCGCCGGCGTCAAGGTGGCTTTGTACGCCGTCACGGCGCAGGGCCGCGAGCTGCTGAAGACCGACATCACCAACGCCGACGGCCGCTGCGCCGTGCCGCTGCTGGAGGGCGAGGCCATGAAGCCGGGGAAGTATGAGCTGGTGTTCGGCGCCGGCGCCTACTTCGCCGCGCAGGGCGTGGACCTGCCGGAGCCGCGCTTCATCGACGAGGTGACGCTGGCCTTCGGCATCGCCAGCGCGGACCAGAACTACCACGTGCCGCTGGTCGTCTCGCCGTGGGCGTATTCGACTTATCGCGGCAGCTGAGAATCTTCGCCCGTCCCGGTGCCGCATCGGCTAAGATGCGCACCTATGAACGGAACTCACTCGGCGCTGATCGCGTCCTTTCTACAACAAGCCGTCGAACTGCACCAGCAGGGACGGCTGGAGCCGGCACAGGCGCTGTACCGCCAGGTGCTGGAACTCGACCCACGCCAGTTCGACGCGCTGCATCTGCTGGGCGTGATCGCGCGCCAGCAAGGCGATGCGGCTGCGGCTATCGCGCTGATCTCGCAAGCGATCGCGGTCGATGGCGCGCAGGCCAAGGCGCACTGCAATCTCGGCGTGGCGCTGCTCGACGCCGGCCGCGCCGATGAAGCGCTGGCCAGCCATGACCGCGCCATCGCCCTGCTCCCCGACTACGCCATGGCCTGGAGCAATCGCGGCAACGCGCTGCGCCGGCTGGGTCGCCTCGACGAGGCGCTGCTCAGTTATCAGCGCGCGCTGGCGATCCAGCCGTCGTACGCCGAGGCGCACTGCAACCGCGCCATCGTGCTGCAGGACCAGGGCCGCTACCTCGACGCGCTGGGCGCGGCGGAGGATGCGCTCAATCTGCAAAGCCGCAACGCCGACGCCTGGTTCGCGCGCGGCAACGCGCTGCACTGTCTGCGCATGCTGCCGGAAGCGGTGGAAAGCTACGACCGCGCCATCCACCTGCGTCCGCAATGGGCCGAGGCCTACAATGGCCAGGGCGCTGCCATGCACCGGCTGGGCATCTTCGACGCGGCGCTGGACAGTTACGACCAGGCGCTGGCGCTCAAGCCGGACTACGCGCTGGCCCACTACGCGCGCGGCAACACGCTGCGGTCGATGGGGCGCAACGACGAGGCCATCGCCGCCTACCGCGCCGCGCTGGCGCATGGCGACAACCCCGAAACTATCGCCTTCGCGCTGGCCTCGGTGGGCGCGGGCGAGACACCGGCCGCGCTGCCGGCCGAATACGTGCGCTCGCTGTTCGACCAGTACGCCAACCACTTCGACCAGCATCTGGTGGAGGTGCTGGACTATCAAACGCCATCTTATCTGGATGGGCTGATCCGCCGCACCCTCGGCCCCGGCGCGTTCGACACGCTGGACCTGGGCTGCGGCACCGGCCTGTGCGGCCCCTACCTCAAGGCCTACGCGGGCAAGCTGGCGGGCGTCGACCTGTCGCGGCAGATGCTGGACAAGGCCGCCGAGCGCAAGCTGTACGACACCCTCGCCTGCGACGACCTGAGCGCCTACCTCGCCGGCCAGCGCGACGCCTGGGACCTGGCGGTGGCGGCCGACGTCTTCGTCTACATCGGCGACCTGGCGCCGGTGTTCGCCGGCGTGCACCGCGCGCTGCGCGCAGGCGGCCACTTCTGCTTCACCGTGGAAGCGGGCGAAGGCGCTGACTACGCGTTGCGCCCCTCGAACCGCTACGCCCACACACAGGCCTACCTGGAACGCCTGGCCGCCGAGACCGGCTTCCAGCTCAAAGCCGCTGAGCCGCTGACCGCCCGCCAGGAAAACAGCGCCCCCATCGCCGCCCTTGCCGTGATGTTCGTCAAACGGTGAGCCCGATCAAGCTTGCGGAGACCCGCCACAACGCCTAAGATTGCAGACGAAAATGTACAAATAAATGTACATTTTCCGTATTCTGCAAGGGAGGCTTACATGGCTTTGACGAGTCCTATTTACGCGACAAGCACCATCAGCATTACTGAGCTGCGCCGCAATCTTGGCACCATCATCGAGGAGGCTGGCGATGAGGCCATTGCGATTCTGAACCACAATCGGCCGACCGCGTATCTGGTGTCAGCCGTGGCGTTCGAGGCATTGATCGATAAACTGGAGGATCTGGAGTTAGCCGAACTGGCGAGGCAACGCCGGGGCGGAAAAACCGTCAAGGTCTCCCTCGATGAATTATGACGTACCGACTGGAGTTCAATGAGCAGGCCTTAAAGGAATGGAAAAGGCTGGACAACTCCATCCGCCTGCAATTCAAAAAGCTGCTAGCGAGGCGCCTCGTTGAACCACATGTCCCCTCCGCCCGATTGTCCGGCGCAGGAATGCAAAGCACGTACAAGATCAAGCTGCGCGAGGCCGGTTACCGCCTTGTCTACGAAGTCCATGACGACATCGTCACCGTCATCGTCCTCAGCGTATCGAAGCGCGACAAAAACAAGGCATACAACCTGGCTCAACTACGCAAACCCAAGTAGGGCAACATAGCCCAACTTGCATGGAAGCCAAGCTTGCCTTAGAATTCGAAACTCTGTGGCTGCGGTTAGGGGCCATGCCGTCTGGGCCGGTGCATTGATCAGGCCGACCAGTTTCCCACGCAAGATTCTTTACGGTGACCCTTGGATACCGTGCCGTTTTGGGCGCAATTTCTGGCGCTCGCCCTCCTGATACTGTGCTCGGCCTTCTTCGCCATGGCCGAAACCGCGCTGATGGCGGCCAACCGCTATCGCCTGCGCCATATGGCCAAACGCGGCAGCCGCCGAGCCATCACCACCCTGTGGCTGCTCGACCGCACCGATAAACTGCTGTCGCTGGTGCTGATCGCGAACACGCTGATCAACGCCATGGCCACCGCGCTGGTCACCGCCATCGCCATCCAGACCTTCGGCCACGACGACAACGTCATCACCATCTCCACCGGCGTGGTGGCCTTCCTGCTGATCGTGTTCGCGGAAATCTCGCCCAAGGTGATCGGCGCCACCTTCCCCGAACGCATCGCCCTGCCCACCAGCATGGTACTCAAGCCGCTGATGGCGCTGGCCAAGCCGGTGATCTGGTTCGTCAACCTGTTCGTCTCGCTGGTGCTCAAGCTGTTCCGCATCAAGGCCGGCGCCCACGCCCACGAGGCGCGCCTGTCGCCGGAGGAGCTGCGCTCGATCGTGCTGGAGGGCGGCAATTTCATCCCGCAAAAGCACAAGAGCATCCTGCTCAACCTGTTCGACCTGGAGACCATCTCGGTCGAGGACATCATGACGCCGCGCTCGCAGATCGAGGCGCTGAACCTGGAGCTGACGGTCGACGAGATCAAGCGCGAGCTGACCACCTGCTACCACAACAAGCTGCCCGTCTACGAAGGCGAGATCAACCGCATCATCGGCATCCTGCACGTGCGCAAGGCGGTGGCGCTGTTGAACCAGGAGGACGAGCTGACCGTCGAGCATTTCCGCGCGCTGCTCAGCACGCCCTACTTCATCCCGCAGGACACCGGCGTCTTCACCCAGCTGCAGTACTTCCAGGAGAACAAGGAACGGCTGGGCATCATCGTCGACGAGTACGGCGAGGTGCAGGGCCTGGTCACGCTGGACGATATCATCGAGGAAATGATCGGTGAATTTACGACATCGATGCCGGGCGCGGCTCGCGCCGACAGCTTCGGCTGGACCGAGCAGGGCGAGTGCCTGCTGGAGGGCTCGACCGCGCTGCGCGACATCAACAAGCGCCTCGGCCTGGGCTTCCCGCTGGACGGCCCCAAGACCCTGAACGGCCTGCTGCTGGAACTGTTGCAAGAAATTCCAGACGCGCCCATCAGCATCAAGGTCGCCAACTGCATCATCGAAGTGGTGCAAGTCCACGACCAGGCGATCAAAGTCGTCAAATTGATACGCCCGGGTAGTCGCCGCACGCACTAATCCGGCTGGATATACAACATTGGGGAGTACAATCGTTTCCAAGGAACGACAAACGCCTTTACAAATATGATGCCCTAGAGCATCATTTTGTGACGCCCCCCATCCAGCAGACGCATCTATGGCAGCAGTCCTACCCAACGCCGCGCCAGGCGCCCCGATGCCGGGGCTGGCACGGGCATTGATGCAAGCCGGCCGCCTTTCCGCGGCCCAGGCCGACACGCTGCAAAAAAAATCCATCGCCGACAAGCTGGCCTTCATCGACGTGCTGTTGGCCAGCGGCGCCATCGACGCCCGCGCGCTGGCCATGTTCTGCTCCGAAACCTTCGCCTATCCGCTGATGGACGTGCAGGCGCTCAACATCGAGGCGCTGCCGGCCAAGATCATCGACAACAAGCTGATGCAGGCGCAGCGCGTGATCGCGCTGGCCAAGCGCGGCAACAAGATGTCGGTGGCGATTTCCGATCCGACCAACACCCAGGCGCTGGACCAGATCAAGTTCCAGACCGAGTCCACCGTCGAACCCATCATCGTGGCGCACGACGCGCTGCTGCAGTTGCTGGCGCGCCTGAACAAGAGCAGCGAGCAAGCCATCAGCGAGCTGGGCGGCGATGAGTCCGACATCCAGTTCGCCGAGGAGGAGGACGCCTCGGCCGCCGCCAATGCCGCTGCCGCCGAGGCCGGCGCCAACGAGGTCGAGGACGCCCCGGTGGTGCGCTTCCTCAACAAGATGCTGATGGACGCGGTCAACATGGGCGCGTCCGACTTGCACTTCGAGCCGTTCGAAAAGTTCTACCGCGTGCGCTTCCGCGTCGACGGCGTGCTGATGGAGCATGCCCAGCCGCCGATCTCGATCAAGGAAAAGCTGGTCTCGCGCATCAAGGTGCTGGCCAAGCTGGACATCTCGGAAAAGCGCATCCCGCAGGACGGCCGCATGCGGCTGATCGTCTCGCCCACCAAGACCATCGACCTGCGCATCTCCACGCTGCCGACCCTGTTCGGCGAGAAGACCGTGATGCGTATCCTCGACGCCACCCAGGCGCAGATGGGCATCGACGCGCTCGGCTACGACCCGGACCAGAAGGAGCTGCTGCTCGACGCCATCCAGCGCCCCTACGGCATGGTGCTGGTGACGGGCCCGACCGGCTCGGGCAAGACGGTGTCGCTGTACACCTGCCTGAATGTGATCAACAAGCCCGGCATCAACATCTCCACCGCCGAGGACCCGGCCGAGATCAACCTGCCGGGCGTGAACCAGGTCAACGTCAACGACAAGGCCGGCCTGACCTTCCCGGTGGCGCTCAAGTCCTTCCTGCGCCAGGATCCGGACATCATCATGGTCGGCGAGATCCGCGACCTGGAGACGGCCGACATCGCCATCAAGGCGGCGCAGACCGGCCACATGGTGTTCTCCACGCTGCACACCAACGACGCGCCGTCCACCTTGACGCGGCTGATGAACATGGGCGTGGCGCCGTTCAACATCGCCTCGTCGGTGATCCTGATCACCGCGCAGCGGCTGGCGCGCCGGCTGTGCACCTGCAAGCAGCCGGTGGAGATCTCGCACGACCTGCTGCTCAAGGCCGGCTTCAAGGAGCATGAGCTGGACGGCAGCTGGAAGCCCTACGGCCCGGTCGGCTGCGAGCGCTGCAACGGCGGCGGCTACAAGGGCCGGGTCGGCATCTACCAGATCATGCCGATCTCGCCCGCCATCGAAAGCATCATCCTGGCGCACGGTAACTCCATGGAAATCGCCGCCAAGTCGGAAGAGGAAGGCGTGAAGTCGCTGCGCCAGTCCGGGCTGGTGAAGGTCCGGAACGGCCTGACCAGCCTTGAAGAAGTGCTCGGCTGTACCAACGAATAGGAAGCAACGCCATGGCGACTACGGGCAACGCGGGCAACCAGGTCAAGGAATCGATCTTCGCCTGGGAGGGCAAGGACAAGAGCGGCAAGACGGTGCGCGGCGAACTGCGCGCCGGCGGCGAGGCCGTGGTCAACGTCACGCTGCGCCGCCAGGGCATCATGGTCACCAAGGTCAAGAAGAAGGCCTACCGCAGCGGCAAGAAGATCACCGACAAGGATATCTCGCTGTTCACGCGCCAGCTGGCCACCATGATGAAGGCCGGCGTGCCACTGCTGCAATCGTTCGACATCGTCGGCAAGGGCCATTCCAATCCGTCGGTGTCCAAGCTGGTGATGGACTTGCGCGCCGATATCGAAACCGGCACCAGCCTCAACCAGGCGTTCCGCAAGTTCCCGCTGTACTTCGATCCGCTGTTCTGCAACCTGGTGGGCGCCGGCGAGCAGGCCGGTATCCTGGAGGACCTGCTGACCCGGCTGGCGATCTACAAGGAAAAGACGCTGGCCATGAAGGCCAAGATCAAATCGGCGCTGATGTATCCGGTGTCGATCCTGGCGGTGGCCTTCATCGTCACGGCGGTGATCATGATCTGGGTGGTGCCGGCGTTCAAGGAAGTGTTCAAGAGCTTCGGCGCCAACCTGCCCGCGCCCACGCTGTTCGTGATGGCGCTGTCGGAATTCTTCGTGTCCTGGTGGTACCTGATCTTCGGCGGCCTGTTCGCGGCGATCTACTTCTTCTTCCGAGCGTGGCAACGCTCGCTGCAGATGCAGCGCTTCATGGACCGGTTGCTGCTGCGCCTGCCCGTGTTCGGCGACGTCATCCGCAAGGCCACCATCGCCCGCTGGACCCGTACCCTGGCCACCATGTTCGCGGCCGGCGTGCCACTGGTGGAGTCGCTCGACTCGGTGGGCGGCGCGGCCGGCAATGCGGTCTACCTGGACGCCACCCGCAAGATCCAGAACGAGGTCAGCACCGGCACCAGCCTGACGGTGGCGATGCAGAGCGCCGAGGTGTTCCCCAACATGGTGACGCAGATGGTGGCCATCGGCGAGGAGTCCGGCTCGCTGGACGCCATGCTGGGCAAGGTGGCCGACTTCTACGAGGAGGAAGTGGACGAGGCCGTGGCCTCGCTGTCGAGCCTGATGGAACCGGCCATCATGGTCATCCTGGGCGTGCTGATCGGCGGCCTGGTGGTGGCCATGTACCTGCCGATCTTCAAGCTCGGTTCGGTGGTCTAGCAGTCGACTAAGGCCCCTGGCCATCGTCGGCGTGTACGCCGCGCAGCGTCAGCATGCGCTCGCGCGCCTCGGCCAGCACCTCGTCCGCCTGGTCGAGGATGGCTTCGATGGTGGCGCGTTCGGCGCTGTCGGGCGGCAGGCGGTGGCTCACGCCCTGGAAGCGCAGGATCAGTCCTTGCAGGTTCTGCAGCAGCGTATCCTGCAGGATCAGCGCGGCGCGTTCGCGCTCGGCCATCCGCGCCAGATGCCGGCGGTGGCGGCGCCTGGCGCGCAGCACGCAGGCCAGCACCAGGCAGCCCGACAGGAGCAGCAATAAAGTCTCGACAAGGGAGGACAAGAACGAGCTCCGCGACACGGGTGGCAGGTTCTCTACCTTGCCAGAAGTCCAACTTAGTTACCATACCCCCAAGGAGGGATTCGCTGCCTGAAAAACCGTCCGCAATGTTGCTGTAATGCTTTAATATGAGACTCTGTGACTATCTAAGCGGCCCGACCTTCCATGCCTGAACCGACCCTGTTGTTTGCGCCCGCCGGCCAACTCGCCGTCAGCCTGATCGCCGGCCTGTTCGGCCTGCTGTTCGGCAGCTTCCTGAACGTGGTGATCCACCGCCTGCCGAAGATGATGCAGCGCGAGTCGGACAACTACTGCGCCGTCGAGGCCGGCAAGGACGAGCCGCACACCGACCGCTACAACCTGATGGTGCCGCGCTCGGCCTGCCCGCACTGCCAGCACCAGATCACCGCGCTGGAGAACATCCCGGTGCTCAGCTACCTGGTCCTGCGCGGCAAGTGCAGCAACTGCAAGGCGCCGATCTCGGCCCGCTACCCGGCCATCGAACTGCTGACGGGCGCGCTGTCGGCGGTGGTGGTGTGGCACTTCGGCAGCGGCTGGGCCGGCCTGTCCGGCCTGCTGTTCCTGTATCTGCTGATCGCCATGACCTTCATCGACTTCGACACCCAGATGCTGCCGGACGACTTGACCTACCCGCTGATTTGGGCCGGCCTGATCATGAACATCGACGGCACCTTCGTCCCGCTGCGCGACGCCGTCATCGGCGCGGCGGCCGGCTACATGGCGCTGTGGTCCGTCAATTCGCTGTATAAACTGGTGCGCCACCGCGACGGCATGGGCTATGGCGACTTCAAGCTGCTGGCCGCGCTGGGCGCGTGGATGGGCTGGGCGATGCTGCCGGCCATCGTGCTGATGTCCTCGCTGGTGGGCTCGGTGATCGGCATCGTGCTGATGATCGCCAACCGCCGCGGCTTCGACTACCAGATCCCGTTCGGCCCCTACCTGGCTGCGGCCGGCCTGATCGTCTTCCTGTACCGCGATCCGATCATGGCGTTCACCCGCAACTTCTATCCCTACCTGTAAGCCACCGATGACCACACTGCCCTTCTCCATCGGCCTGACCGGCGGCATCGGCAGCGGCAAGAGCACGGTGGCCGACCTGTTCGCCGCGCGCGGCGCCAGCATCGTCGACACCGACCAGATCGCCCACAGCCTGACCGCGCCCGGCGGCGCCGCGATGCCGGCCATCGCCGCCGAATTCGGCCCCGAATTCGCCGATGCCGCCGGCGCGCTCGACCGCGCCCGCATGCGCGCCCTGGTGTTCGCCGACGCCGGCGTCAAGGCCCGCCTGGAAGCCATCCTGCACCCGCGCATCCGCGACGCCGCGCTGGCCGCCGCCGCCGCGGCCACCGGCAGCTACGTCATCTTCGCCGTGCCGCTGCTGGTGGAATCGGGCACTTGGCGTGCGCGGGTCACGCGCGTACTCGCGGTAGACTGCCCGGAAGAAGTGCAAATCGCCCGCGTGATGGCGCGTAACAATCTGCCGGAAAGCCAGGTGCGCGCCATCATGGCGGCGCAGGCCAGCCGCCAGCAACGGCTGGACGCGGCGGACGATGTTATCGAAAACGGCAACGGAATCGAGGCTTTGACGCCCCAAATCGACCGTCTGCACGATTTATATTTGAAAATGCGCTGGCAATTTCACAAAGAACGGTAACAATATCCTCGCAACGTTTGTAATTTTGCTTGGCTTGCTTCAAAATCACGGGAATTAATCGCAAGTCCACCTACAGAGGGATGTTATTTTGATTGTCTACGAATATCCTTTCAACGAGCGCATCCGCACGTTGTTGCGATTAGAGGATCTGTACGAGAAATTCAAGTTCTTTGTGCATCAAGAACATCCTATGCAGCACCACGTCGCGCTGGCGACCATCTTCGACATGCTGGAGGTGGCCGGCCGCGCCGACCTCAAATCCGACCTGCTGCAAGAACTGGAGCGCCAGCGCCAATCGCTGCTGGGCTACCGCATGAATCCCAACGTCCAGGCGGAAACGCTGGACGCCATCCTGGCCGAGCTCGACGGCGTGAGCAGCGCGCTGGTCGCGGCCCAGGGCAAGACCGGCCAGAACGTGCGCGACAACGAATGGCTGATGAGCATCCGCGGCCGCACCATCATCCCCGGCGGCGCCTGCGAATTCGACCTGCCGTCCTACTACGCTTGGCAGAAGCGTCCGGCCGAGCAGCGCTTCAACGACATCGCCGCCTGGTTCGCGCCGCTGGCGCCGCTGTTCGACGCGCTGGGCCTGGTGCTGCGCCTGCTGCGCGATTCCGGCGGCCCGGTCAAGATGATCGCCGTGGCCGGCAGCTACCAGCAGATGTTGCAGGGGAAGGTCTACCAGATGCTGCGGCTGACGCTGGACGAATCGCTGGGCGCGATCCCGGAAATCTCGGCCAACAAGTACATGCTGTGGGTGCGCTTCACCTCGCAGGGCGGCGACCTGAAACCCAAGCCGCTGGAAGATGATGTACCATTCGAGCTCACCCTCTGTAACTTTTAAAGATTGATCATGGCCACCGTAGTTGACTGCCCTACCTGCTCCGCCAAAGTGGAGTGGAAGGAAGAGAATAAGTATCGCCCGTTCTGCTCGGAACGCTGCAAAAAAATCGATCTCGGCGCCTGGGCCGAGGAAAAGTACGCCATCCCGGCCGCTCCGCCGGTCGATCCGAACGACGAAGAATAAATCCTATCGCGGCTTGACGGCCTGGCCGGTGTACAGCACCGGCCCGCTTGGCGCGGCCGCGCCGCCCTGAGGTTCCAGCGTCATCTCCAACGACCAGCCCGCCTCCAGCGGCGGCAGCTTGTCCAGCGCCAGCTTCACCTGGCGGTCCTGCTCCAGCAAACCCAGCGACACCGGTGCGGCCCAGCCCGGTGCGGATATCCATAATTGCAGCGCCTTGCGGTTGGCGACGACGGTGTCGTGCAGCGGCGTCAGCGTCAGTTGGCGGTCCGCGCTCACCAGCGCCACCCAGGCGGCAGTATTGTCCTGCGGCGCCGACAGCACAGCCATCCACGCCGGCCCCGGCGGTTCGGGGCGCAGCACCAGCAGCGCGCCCAGCGCCACGCAGGCCGCCAGCGCGGCACCCGCCAATCCGCGCCAGACGCCCACCTGGTTCCACCAGCCCGTCATCGGTCGCCGTAGCGAACCATGTCCAGCCACTCCAGCAGCGGAATGGTGGCCGGCAGCAGCGGCTCGACACCCACCGCGCCCTGCCACGCGAAGGCCTGGCCTTCCAAGCTTTGCGGCTCGCCGCTCCAGTCTCGGCTGATGAAGAAGTGCAGCCGCACATGCGCGTGTTCGTACACGTGCTCGACGCCGCACCACTCCTCGGCGCTGTTGATATGAAGGCCCAGCTCCTCGACGAACTCGCGCTTCAACGCTTGCAGCACGGTCTCGCCCGGATCGACTTTACCGCCCGGGAATTCCCAATAGCCTTCGTACGGCTTGCCGACTGGACGCTGGCCCAGCAGCACGTCGCCGTTGGGCTTCATCAGGATGCCGACCGCCACGTCCACCGGCTTGACCTTCACCTGCGCGCCGCTCATGCCTGCTTCCCGGCGAAGTCCTTGGCGAACTGCCAGGCCACGCGGCCCGAGCGCGAACCGCGCTGCAAGGCCCAGCGCAGCGCATCGGCGCGCGAGGCTTCGATCTGCGCCTCGGTGCAGCCCAGCGACGACAGCCAGTGGCCGACGATGGCCAGGTAGTCGTCCTGCTTGAACGGATAAAACGTCAGCCACAGGCCGAAGCGTTCGGACAGCGAGATCTTCTCCTCCACCGTCTCGCCGGGATGCAGGTCGCCGTCCTCGTCGTGCTTGTAGCTCATGTTGTCGGACATACGCTCCGGCATCAGGTGACGGCGGTTGGAGGTCGCGTAGATCAGCACATTGTCCGACTGCGCCGAGATGCTGCCGTCCAGCGCCACCTTCAGCGCCTTGTAGCCGCTCTCGCCTTCCTCGAACGACAGGTCGTCGCAGAAGATGATGAAGCGCTCCGGCCGCCCCGCGACGATGTCGACGATGTCGGGCAGCTCGGCCAGGTCGGCCTTGTCGACTTCGATCAGGCGCAGGCCGTCCTTGCCGAACTGGTTCAAGCAAGCCTTGATCAGCGACGACTTGCCGGTGCCGCGCGCGCCGGTCAGCAGCACGTTGTTGGCCGGCCGGCCCTGCACGAACTGGCGGGTGTTCTGTTCGATCTGCTCTTTCTGCGGGCCGATATGCTGCAGGTCGTCCAGCGCGATCGGCGACACGTGGGCCACCGCCTGCAGATAGCTGGCGCCGCCGCCGTTGCGCTTGCGCCAGCGGAAAGCGAAGCCCAGCTTCCAGTCCGGCTCGCGCGGCGCCTGCGGCAGCACCGCTTCCACGCGCGCCAGCAAGGCCTCGGCGCGCACCAGGAATTGTTCGAGAGGCGTCGCCATCTTAGGAACGGTAGTCGGCGTTGATGCTCACATAGTCGTGCGACAGGTCGCAGGTGTAGACCGTGGCCGCAGCCGCGCCACGCGCCAGCTTGACGCGCACCAGGATCTCGCTCTGCTTCATCACGCGCTGGCCGTCTTCTTCCTTGTAGTCCGGATTGCGGCCGCCGTTCTTGGCCACCCACACGTCGTCCAGGTACAGATTGAGCTTGTTGACATCGAGGTCGTCGACGCCGGCGTAGCCGATGGCGGCCAGGATGCGGCCCAGGTTAGGGTCGGACGCGAAGAACGCGGTCTTGACCAGCGGCGAGTGGCCGATCGAGTAGGCGATCTTGCGGCACTCTTCCACGCTAGCGCCGTCTTCCACGGTGATGGTGATGAACTTGGTGGCGCCCTCGCCGTCGCGCACGATGGCCTGCGCCAGGAACAGCGACAGCTCGGTCACGGCGGCCGCCAGCTCGGCGTATTCCGGCGAGTCCACCGAATTGATTTCCAGCGAGCCGGCGCCGGTGGCGATCAGCATGAAGGAATCGTTGGTCGAAGTGTCGCCATCGATGGTGATGCAGTTGAACGACTTGTCCGCCACGTGCTTGACCAGCACATCCAGCACCGGCTGCGCGACCTTGGCGTCGAACGCCAGGTAGCCCAGCATGGTGGCCATGTTCGGCTTGATCATGCCGGCGCCCTTGCTGATGCCGCTCATGGTGACGGTGTGGCCGCCGATGGTCACGGTGCGCGAGCCGGCTTTCGGCTGCGTGTCGGTGGTCATGATGGCTTCAGCCGCGTTGTACCAGTTGTCGGCCTTCAGGCCGGCCACCGCTTGCGGCAGGCCGGCGATCACCTTGGCGGCCGGCAGCGGCTCCAGGATCACGCCGGTGGAAAACGGCAGGATCTGCGACGCTTCGCAGCCCAGCTGAGCGGCCAGCGCGGCGCAGGTCTCGTTGGCCAGCGACAGGCCCAGCTCGCCGGTGCCGGCGTTGGCGTTGCCGGTGTTGATCAGCAGCGCGGCGATCGGCTTGCCGCTTTCCTTGGCGGCCGCCAGGTGGGCCTTGGCGATCTGCACCGGCGCGGCGCAGAAGCGGTTCAGCGTGAACACGCCGGACACGGTGGCGGTCGGCGCGACCTTCATCACCAGCACGTCCTTGCGGTTCGGCTTCTTGATGCCGGCTTCGGCAAAGCCGATTTCGATGCCGGCTACAGGCTTCAGTGCGGAGGCGACGGGCAGAGGGGAATTGACGGCCATATGAGTGTTCTCGTGAGTGGAAAGTGGGAGCCGCTATTGTAATACCTGACGGCCCAAATGGCGCATCGCATCATTGTGACTAACGGTCACTATCCCAGCACGTTTCCGTAAAGCATGATTTATCCGCAAATTTGTTCAAAAAGCACTAGAGAGATATCGTACAACCCCATGAATTTATTGATGAAAACGTTATCTTGAGCCTAAAAACGACAACATTTTAGTACGTCCGTTCTAATTTCTAAAAAATCATTTCATGCCGTACGGAAATTAGTTTAAGGTCTAGCCCGAATGCCCGATCCCCGCATATCTCGAGACAAACAAGGCGACATGATCGCCGAACGCAGTAAACAGCTGACAACAAATCAAAGGATACAGACCACATGAAAAAGAAACTTTTAGTAGCAGCCATTTTCGCCGCCACCGCCGCCATGCAAGCGCAGGCCGCCACGCTGGGCGACGAGAACCTGAGCATCAGCGGCTTCGGCACGCTCGGCGTCGCCAAGAGCAATACCGACCAGGCACAATTTGCCCGCTACAACCAGGCCGAAGGCGTGGCCGACAAGGCCAAGATCGGCCTCGACACCAACCTGGGCCTGCAAGCGACCTACAAGATCAACGACTGGCTGTCCGGCACCGCGCAGATCCTGACCCGCAAGAACACCAGCCCGACCTTCACCACCGACCTGACCTGGGCCTTCCTGAAAGCCCGCGTCAACGACGAAGTGAGCGTGCGCGTCGGCCGCGTCGTGCTGCCGACCTTCCTGATCTCGGACTACCAGAACGTCGGCTACGCCAACACCATGATGCGTCCGCCGATTGAAATGTACGGCCAGGCGCCGATCGAAAACGTGGACGGCGCGGACATCAACTTCCAGCGCGCCTTCGGCGACTTCAACTTCACCACCCAGGCTTTCGTCGGCGTCAGCCGCGGCAAGCTGTTCGTGCCGACCGGCTCCGGCTCGGTGGCCACCTACCGCGCGCCGGCCGCCGGCATCAGCTTCACCGGCGAATACGGCCCGTTCGTGGTGCGCCTCGGCCACGCCCGCGCCGACCTGAAGATCAACGACCTGGCGCCGATCAATGGCCTGACCGCCCAGTTGTCGCAATTCGGCTTCAAGCAGCTGGCCAATGACATCGGCCTGACCGACGGCAAAAAGATCGCCTTCACCTCGATCGGCGCCACCATGGACTGGCACAACATCGTCGTCCAGACCGAATACGCGCAGCGCCGCGCCAAGGAAGCGGTCTACATCCCGGACACCAACGCCTGGTACACCATGGTCGGCTACCGCGTCGGCAAAGTGCTGCCTTACTACGCACACGCCTCCTACCGCGACGCCGGCAGCTCGGTGACCCCGCCTGCCTCCCTGCCGAGGAATAACCAACTGGGCGCGGCCGTGTACGGCCTGCTGCCATCGCCGGAACAAACGTCCGACCTGATCGGCGTGCGCTGGGACTTCGCCAAATCGGTGGCCCTGAAAGTGCAGGCCGACCGCGTCAAGCCGAAGACCAAGGCCGGTTCCCTGATCTTCGTCAAGCCTGGCTTCAGCGGCAACGTCACCGTTGTCGCCGCGGCGCTCGATTTCGTCTTCTAATCCGGAGTCCCACACATGAAAAAAATGATCATCGCCGCGCTGTTGTCGTCGCTGGCCGCGGCCGGCGCTTCGGCCGAAACCGTCGTCATCGTCAGCCAGAAGAATCCGGCGACCCGCATGTTCTCGGAACAGGCATCGCAGTTCTTCCTCGGTAAATCCAACCTGTTCACGCCAGTCGACCAGGCCGAAGGCTCGCACATCCGCGCCGACTTTTACCAGAAGGTGGCGGACAAGGACCCAGCCCAGGTCAAGGCCCTGTGGTCCAAGCTGGTCTTCACCGGCAAGGCCACGCCGCCGAAAGAGTATCCGAACAACGCCGAGGTGAAGAAAGCAGTTGCTGCCGATCCCAAGGCGATCGGTTATATTGACAAGTCGGCAGTGGACGACACCGTCAAAGTGATCCTGACCCTGCCATAACCTCCAGGTAGCCCTGCCCCCCTGCCGTCCGCGCGGACGGCAGGGGCGTGCGCTCCTGGCACCGCCACAAGGAGTGTACGTTTTGAGTCTATCGCTGCGCGCGAAATTCCTGCTGCTGAGCGCCGTCATCCAGGCGCTGGTGGTTGGCCTGCTGATCTGGAACAGCCTGCGCCTGATGAACCACGCCGTCAGCACCAACGCCGAACGCGTCGCCCAAGAATATGCGGTCACGCTCAACCTCTCCCTCAGCCCCTACGCCACGCGCGGCCGCCTGCCCGAACTGACCAACTACCTGGCCGAGATGCTGGCCGATCCCGACGACAGTTTTCTGCGCTACCTGGTCATCCTCGACGAAAAGGAGCAGACCATCCTCGAAGTGGGCAAGCGCAAAATGCCGCTGCCGGAGGTGCTGCGGCAAGGCGGCGGCACCAGCTTCAAGGGCGTGCGCACCCTGCTGGGCGACACCATGCTGCACGCGCGCTCGCCGCTGCTGCTGCGCGACGGCCGCGTGGGCTCCATCAATTTCGGCCTCACCACCAAGGACCTGAAGCAGGCGCGCGACGAAGTGCTGCTGCAGGGCGGCGTGATCTCGCTGGCCGGATTCGCCACCGGCCTGCTGCTGTTCTACGCCTTCACCCATGGCATCGGGCGCCGCCTGAACGCGCTCACCGGCCAGTCGAAGCAGATGGCGCTGGGCGACTACAGCAAGGCGCTGCCGGTCGAGGGGGACGATGAAATCGCCGTCTTCACGCGCGCCCTGAACACGATGAGCGCGGCGCTGCGCGAGCGCATCGCGCAACTGGAACAATCGCAGCAACGGCTGTCGGAATCGGAGGCGCGCTTCAAGACGCTGTTCGACATGGCGCCGCTGCCGCTCACCGTGTCGGACCGCGACGGCCGCATCGTCGCCGCCAACCGCGCGGTCACGCACACCTTCGGCGCCGGCGCGGCCAAGTTGATCGGCAAGCGCAGCGACGAGGTGCCGTTCTGGGCCAGCACGGTGGAGCGAGACCGCATCTGGAACATCTACAAGACCGACGGCGCGGTGCACGGCGCCATCGCCGGCGTGCTGCTGCCCGACGGCAGCGTGGGCAGCGTGGCGATCTGGTCGTCCTCGCTGACGTTGGACGGCAACGACTCCATCATCTGGGCGCTGCTGGACCTGACCGAGGAGCTTAACGCCAAGCGCGAACTGAAAGACCTCAACGTCTCGCTGGAGACGCGCGTGCGCGACCGCTCGGCTGCGCTGGAGCGCGCCAACGCGGACCTGAGCGCGGCGCTGGAGACCTTGCAGCACACGCAGCACGACCTGCTGGCGGCCGAGAAGATGGCGTCGCTCGGATCGCTGGTGGCGGGCATCGCGCACGAACTCAATACGCCGATCGGCAACAGCCTGCTGGCATCGACCGCGCTGCGCGACCGCGTGACGGAGTTCGACCGCCACGTGGCGGCCGGCGCGCTGCGGCGTTCGGAGCTGACCGCGCATCTGGAGGAAGTGCGGCTGGCCAGCCAGCTGATATCAGGCTCGCTGCACAAGGCGGCGGAGCTGATCTCGTCGTTCAAGCAGATCGCCGTCGACCAGACCAACGACCAGCGCCGCCGCTTCGACCTGCTGTCGGCGGTGCACGACACCATGGCCACCTACATGCCGCGCCTGCGCCGCGCGGAGTGCGAGGTGGTGATGCAGATACCCGAGGGGCTGACCTTCGATTCTTATCCCGGCGCCTTGTACCAGGTGCTGAATAACCTGGTCAACAATGCGCTCACCCACGCGTTCGAACAGCGCAAGGGCGGCACCATCACCGTGCGCGCGGAGGCCGTGGACGACGACATCGTGGAGCTGATGTTCAGCGACGACGGCGCCGGCATGCCGGAAGACGTGCTGCGGCGGGTGTTCGATCCCTTCTTCACCACCAAGATGGGCCAGGGCGGGACGGGACTGGGGATGAACATCGTCTACAACATCGTCACCGGCGTGCTGGGCGGGCGCATCACCATCGACTCGGCGCCCGGCGTCGGCACGGCGGTGCGCATGCTGCTGCCGTACTCCGCGCCGCAGCGCGAGGCTGCGCGCTAGCTCGCTCGTCAGGCCGCTCGTTGGGCCGATCAGTCAGGCCGCCGCAAGGCGCGCGCGAGCCGCTTCCACGTGGCGCTCGCTGACGGCGACCGTGCCGCCGCAGCGCAAGGTAAGCAGGTAGCTGCCATCGCCGACCACGGACAGCGCCGCGAACTGCCCCGCGCCGACGATGGCGCGGCGGTGCACGCGGACGAAACGCGCAGGGTCCAGATGCTCCTCCAGCCGGCTGAGTGGCATGCGATACAGCACGCAGCGCTTTTCCAGATGCAGCTTGACGTAGTTGCCGTCCGCCTCCAGCCAATGCACATCCTCCAGCCGTATGCACTCGATGCGCCCGACCGACCGCACGCTGACCTGCTGCCAGTAGCCCGGCGATAAAGTCTGCGGCGGCACGCTCCCCGGCGGCACGCTCTCCGAAAATGCGGTGGCCGACAAAGCGGTCGCCGACTGTGCCGCCACGTAGGCGCGCAAGGCGGGCGCGAAGCCGGCCAGCTGACGCTGCGCCAGCATCGCGGCGGCGCGCTCCAGCGTCTGCGCCAGGCGCGCGTCGTCGAAAGGCTTGAGCAGGTAGTCCATCGCATGCACTTCGAAGGCCTCGATGGCGTAGACGTTGAACGCCGTGACGAACACGATCAGCGGCGGCTCCGCCAGCGCGCTCAGGCTGCGCGCCAGGTCGATGCCGGATTCCTTCGGCATCTGCACATCCAGGAACACCAGGTCCACTTCCTGCCGCGCCAGCAGCTCGCGCGCGGCGGCGGCGCTGGCGCACTCGCCAACCACCTGCCATTGCGGGTGGCGCACCAGTGCGTAACGCAAGTTGATGCGCCCCGGCTCTTCATCATCGACCAACAAGACACGCATCGCCGTCACTCCTGCGGGTGTAGAGGCATGCGGATCTCCGCCTCGAAGCGGCCGTCCCGCAAGGCGCTGTCCAGCGAGGCCGCGCCGCGATAAGCCAGCTGCAGGCGCGCCCGCGTATTCGCCAGCCCGAGACCCAGGCCCGGATTCGGTGTAGCATCCGCCGCCACGGGATTACTGATGCGGATGCGCAGCTGCTCACCCTCGCGCTGCATGACGATGCGGATATCGCTCTGCCCTTCGTGGCAATCCAGATCGTGGCGCAAGGCGTTTTCGATCAGCGGCTGCAACAGCAGCGGCGGGCACTCGCCACCGTGGACATCGCCGATATCCATCTGCACCTGCAAGCGCGCCCGGTAGCGCAGGCGCTGCAAGGCCAGATAATCGCCGACGAAGGCCAGCTCCTCGCCAACGCTGACCCAATCGCGGCCGCTGGCCGTCAGCGCGTAGCGCAGCAGGTCGCTCAGGCGGTTGATGCCATTCAGCGCCAGGTCGCCATCGCTGGTGCGCACCAGCGCGCTGATCGCGTTCAACGCGTTGAAGATGAAATGCGGTTCCAGCTGCGCGCGCAGCGCCAGCATGCGCTGGCGTTCCAGTTCCAGGTTGAGGTGCAGGTTGTCGGTCAACGCCTGCTGCCAGGCCTTGTCCCTCGCCTGGCTGCCGCGCCAGATGCAGATGGCAGTGACCGCAGTGAAGGTGCCTGTCGACCAGGCGAATTCGAGGAACACGTCAAAGCCGTGCGGCGACAGGAACAGGCGCCAGGCGTGGGCCAGGTCCAGCATGCCGTCTTTGCGCACCGCATCCAGCCCTGCCATGAAGATCAGCTGCAACGGCAGGAAGATGAACACCACCATCGCATAACAGCGCGCGATGGCGCCAGCGCTGGCGACCAGCTGCGGCCAGCGGCGGAAGGCCAAATACAGGCCGAAGCTGAGGGTCATCATCAGCAGGTGGTTCAGATCCCAATTCAGCATCACGCGGCCATAGCTACGGCTTGTGACTCCTTCGCGCAGCACGTCGCTGTAGACGCTGGCCGCGCCGACCGCGCACAGCAAGCCCCACACCAGCAGATTGACCAGCAAGGTATTGCGCACTTCGCGCCATGTGAGGGAGGGATGATCCATGACGGCGAGTATATCAGCCGCATGCGCGGCCAAAATGCGCGATGGGCGGGCGTCGTCACCGCATTCCGGGCGCTCGTCACAAAGGCGGTCCATGGCGGCCGGTCCGGCGCGATACTCTGCGCCGACTTAACTCCGACATCGCCATGAAACCTCTCTTACTGCTCTGCCTCGCGGCGAGCGCAAACGCACAGGAAGCCGCCGACATGCAGCGCGTGGAAATCAGCGGCTCCGCCACACAGGCCCTGCGCCGCAACGACACGGCGGCCAAGATCGTCGTCGGCCGCGCGGACATCGAACAATATGGCGACACCACCTTGTCCGCCCTGCTCAAGCGGCAGCCCGGCATCTCCGTGGCCGGCGGCGAAGTGCGCATGCGCGGGCTCGGCGCCGGCTACACGCAGTTGCTGATCAATGGCGAACCAGCTCCGCAAGGCATGTCCATCGACGCCATCTCGCCCGAGCTGATAGAGCGCATCGAGATACTGCGCACCGCGTCGGCCGAATACAGCGCGCAGGCGATGGCGGGCAGCATCAACGTCATTCTGCGCAAAGGCAGCCGTGCGCAGCGCGACCTCAAGCTGGCCGTCGAAAACCTGCAAGGCGTGACCGGGCCATCGGCCACGATGCAGGTCGCGGACCGCGCGGGTGCGCTGTCCTACGGCCTGGCCGGCACGCTGAGCGACACGGGCTTTCGCAACACCGCATCCACCATCGAACGCTTGGAAGGCCCGCCGGCGCTGCGCACCTTCGCGGAGCTGAACACATCGCACCAGGCCAAGCTGAATCTGGCGCCGCGCCTGAACTGGACGCTGTCAAACGGCGACACGCTGGCATGGCAAAACCTGCTGGACCTGTACCGCACCAATGGCCACGGGGACTCCCGCGAAACAAGCATCTACGGCGCATCGACTGCCTACCCCGTCAACGACTGGCGCGCGCTGTCGCATACGGTCTTCCTGCGCAGCGGCGTGACGTGGACGCATGCGGTTGGCGCGGACAGCAAGCTGAGTATCAAGCTGGGCTACGACTACAACCACCGTAACAGCGACTACGCCTTCCACGGCGCCAGCGCCGGCGGCACGCCGCTGTTCACCCGCGCAGTCACGTCGTACGCCGACGACGACAGCCTCACCACCAGCGGCAAATACCTGACCCGCCTGCGGGAAGCCCACAGCCTCGCCATCGGCTGGGACGGCGCCGACACGCGCCGCAGCGAGATGCGCCGCCAGGACGACAGCTCCGCCAACGGCGCCGCGCTGGGCCAGCTGCTGCAAGAGTACCAGGCGCGCGTGCGCCGCATCGCCCTGTTCGCGCAGGACGAGTGGGACGTGACGCCGCGTCTGCAAGCCTATCTCGGCCTGCGCTGGGAGGGTCTGGATACGCGCACCGACGGCGCGATGCTGGCGGCGGTGCAAAACCGCTCCGGCGTTTTCAGCCCGGTGGCGCAGATGATGTGGAAGCTGCCGGACCAGGAGCGCGACCAGTTGCGGCTGGCCCTGGCGCGCACCTACAAGGCCCCGCCAACGCGCGACCTGCTGCCGCGCCGCTACACCACCAACAACGACAACGGCCCCACCAACCCGGACGTACAAGGCAATCCCGATCTGCGGCCGGAACTGGCGTGGGGATTGGACGCGGCGTATGAATCGTACTTCGGCAAGGAAGGTTCGATGAGCATCTCCGCCTACGCGCGGCGCATCCGCGACGTGACGGTGCAGCGCCTGTTCGAACAAAACGGATCGTGGGTGACAACGCCCTTCAACGGCGGCAAGGCCAAAGTGGCCGGCATCGAGTTCGACGCCAAATTCCCGCTGCGCGCATGGCCGGTCGACGTGCGCGCCAACGCCGCGCGCAACTGGTCGCGGCTGGACGCGGTGCCTGGACCCGACAACCGCCTCGGTTCGCAGATCCCATTCAGCGCCAACGTCGGCCTGGACTACCGCCCGGCTGACGCCCTAACGCTGGGCTTCAACGCCGGCATGCAGACCGGCGGCACGGTCAGGATCAGCAATAATTTGGCCAGCTACACCGGCGTGACGCGCACACTGGACGGCTACGCGCTATGGAAGTTCGACACCAAATCGCGGCTACGCATATCGGTGCTGAACGTCCTTCATCAAGACCAACTGCAGGGCAGCCTCTACGCCGACGGCGGCTACAGCACCAACCGCACCACCAACACGCCCACCCGCACCGGCATCCGCGCCATCTACGAGCACCAGCTTTGAATATTACGCCGCGATTTTCAATCATCATGTTCAGAGGACTCTGAACTTCTAACGTCACTTTTCCCTTGCAAAAAACCAATGACAGTCCCAACGATTGTAGTCGCAAGTACGATTCCCGCCAGCCAGTCCTTATTCATAAACGCAAACATTGCTGACATCCCATATCCAGTACCAATGAGAGAAAACGCCATCCAATGTATCCGCTTATTATCTCGCCGTTGAGCATCCAACGCAGCCATCTCGAAATCGCGAATATGCTGTGAATCTGCCTCAAAAACCTTCAAGATACGCTCAGGGGCTGACTCAACTAACTTACCGTAGCCCGCCAGGATCTCAGGATGTGGCATAGGACCGTTGAATGCCTGGCGATACTGCGCCTGAAAAATTCGCTGCGCTACAGGTCCGGTACCTGGTAAAACATTCGCGCCGAGATGCCGCATGGAGACGGTTCTTTTGGCGAATTCCAGTCGTTCGGAGGAACCGTATGCTATGGAACGCGGTTGATGACGGGATGCGCCATCCAGTCCAGAGGTTTGCGACTTTGTATCTCCTTCCGAAGAAGGTTCAACGGGTAACTTTTCGTCTTTCGACATCTCTGCCCACTTTCGCAACGGCACGATTCATTTGAAGGCCGACATGAGTCCATGTGGCGTTCATACGGCCTTTAGCATCAGTACGAGAAATTAGGTCGAAATAGTTACCACGATTCTTCAGTGAGAAAACGACGGGTAACGTCTTGAAGATTTTCTTTTCCATAGTTCACATCGCGCACAAAATCGAGAGGCAGCCAACATCGGAAACCAGACATATATTGTGCCAAATGTCTCTTCTCCACGTATGACGCAGATCATGCCACTCAAAATTTCGCCACCCGCACGACTGTGCACGCTCCACGAAAAACGGCCCGATCGAGGTTACGATCGGGCCGCTAATGTCTGCTTCTGCGCTTTGCTTATGCCAGCTTGCCGTGGCAAGCCTTGTACTTCTTGCCGCTGCCGCATGGGCATGGGTCGTTGCGTCCGACTTTCAGGCCCATCTCCATCAGCTGCTCGCCGCTCAGGCCTTGCAGTTCCGGTGGCAGGCCGCCGAGCGCCGCTGGCGCCAGCAGTTCTTCCGGTGCCGCGTTCGGGTTGAAGTCGGCGTGCTGGTAGCTCACGTTCTCAACGTGCGACTGCTGCATCGCCGCTTCGGCCGCGTCGATCTCTTCGCGCGACTGGATGCGCACCGTCATGATCAGCTTGACCACTTCGTTCTTGATCATGTCCAGCATCTGGCCGAACAGCTCGAACGCTTCGCGCTTGTATTCCTGCTTCGGATTCTTCTGCGCATAGCCGCGCAGGTGGATACCCTGGCGCAGGTGATCCAGCGCCGCCAGGTGTTCGCGCCAGTGGCTGTCCACGCTTTGCAGCATCACGTTGCGTTCGAAGCCGCCGAACGATTCCTTGCCGACGATGTCGATCTTCGACTGGTACAGCGCATCGGCCGCGGCCAGCACGCGTTCCAGGATGTCGTCGTCGTTCAGGTTCTGTTCTTTTTCCAGCATGGCGCGCAGCGGCAGGTCGATCTGCCATTCCGACGCCAGTGCCGCTTCCAGGCCCTTGATGTTCCACTGCTCTTCCACCGATTCCGCCGGCACGTATTCGCGTACCAGGTCGGTGAAGGCGCCGTGGCGCAGGGACTCGATCAGCTCCGAGATGTCGGTCGCTTCCAGCAGCTCGTTACGCTGCTGGTAGATCACTTTACGCTGGTCGTTGGCGACGTCGTCGTATTCCAGCAGCTGCTTACGAATGTCGAAGTTGCGTGCCTCGACCTTGCGCTGTGCCGACTCGATCGAGCGCGAGACGATGCCCGCTTCAATCGGTTCGCCTTCCGGCATCTTCAGGCGGTCCATGATAGCGCGCACGCGGTCGCCCGCGAAGATGCGCAGCAGCTGGTCGTCCAGCGACAGGAAGAAGCGCGACATGCCAGGGTCGCCCTGACGTGCGGCGCGCCCGCGCAGCTGGTTGTCCACGCGGCGCGATTCGTGACGCTCGGTGCCGACGATATGCAGGCCGCCGGCGGCAACCACCTGCTCGTGCAAGGCCTTCCAACCGTCGCGCAGCGCCTGCGATTGCGCGGCCTTTTCGGCGTCGCTCAGGTCAGGGTTGGCTTCGATGAACTGGATCTGCTTCTCGACGTTACCGCCCAAGACGATGTCGGTACCACGGCCGGCCATGTTGGTGGCGATGGTGATCGCTTTCGGGCTGCCCGCCTGGGCGATGATTTCCGCTTCACGGGCGTGCTGTTTCGCGTTCAGGACGTTGTGCGGCAGGCCGCCCTTGGTCAGGATGCCCGACAGCAGTTCCGAGTTTTCGATCGAGGTGGTACCCACCAGCACCGGTTGGCCGCGGTCGTAGCATTCGCGGATTTCCAGCATCATGGCGTTGTACTTCTCGGCCGACGATTTGTAGACCTGGTCCTGACGGTCCTTGCGCTGCGAAGGACGGTTAGGCGGGATCACCACGGTTTCGAGGCCGTAGATCTCCTGGAATTCGTAGGCTTCGGTATCGGCGGTACCGGTCATGCCGGCCAGCTTCGAATACATGCGGAAGTAGTTCTGGAAGGTGATCGAGGCCAGGGTCTGGTTCTCGTTCTGGATCTTCACGCCCTCTTTCGCTTCGACAGCCTGGTGCAGGCCGTCGGACCAGCGGCGGCCCGTCATCAGGCGGCCGGTGAATTCGTCGACGATCACCACTTCATTGTTCTGCACCACGTAGTGCTGATCCTTGAAGTACAGCGCGTGCGCGCGCAGCGCCGCGTACAGGTGGTGCACCAGCGTGATGTTGGCCGAGTCGTACAGCGAGGCGCCTTCCGGCAGCAGACCCATCTTGGTCAGGATCGCCTCGGCCTTTTCGTGGCCGGCTTCGGTCAGCAGCACCTGGTGGGCTTTTTCGTCCTTGGTGTAATCGCCAGGAACTTCAACCTTGCCCTTGCCGTCCGGGGTTTCCTCGCCGATCTGCTGGGTCAGCAGGCGCGGCACTTCGTTGATCTTGTAGTACAGGTCGGTGTGGTTCTCGGCCTGGCCGGAGATGATCAGCGGGGTGCGGGCTTCGTCGATCAGGATCGAGTCGACTTCATCGACGATGCCGAAGTTCAGTACGCGCTGCACGCGGTCGCGGGCTTCGAACACCATGTTGTCGCGCAGGTAGTCGAAACCGAACTCGTTGTTGGTGCCGTAGGTGATGTCGGACGCGTAGGCCGCCTGCTTGGTGGCGTGTTCCATCTGCGACAGGTTGATACCGGTCGACAGGCCCAGCCAGCCGTACAGCTTGGCCATGGTTTCCGCGTCGCGCTGCGCCAGGTAATCGTTGACGGTGACGATGTGCACGCCCTTGCCCGACAGCGCGTTCAGATAGGCCGGCAGGGTCGCGGTCAGGGTCTTGCCCTCGCCGGTGCCCATTTCGGCGATCTTGCCGTAGTGCAGAACCATGCCGCCGATCAGCTGCACGTCGAAGTGGCGCATCTTGAAGACGCGCTTGCTCGCTTCGCGGCAGACGGCAAACGCCTCGGGCAGGATCGCGTCCAGCGATTCGCCATTGGCGATGCGTTCCTTGAATGCAGGCGTCTTCGCTTGCAGCTCGGCGTCGGACAGTTTTTCCATCGCCGGCTCGAGCGCATTGATCTCGCGTACCGTTTTTTGGTATTGCTTGAGCAGCCGCTGGTTGCGGCTACCGAAAATCTGGGTCAGTAATGACATGCTTGAATTCTTGAAAAAACGCCGTTAAAAAAAGCTCTGTAGGTGAAAAACGCCTTACCGCACGGAGTTCGACTATGGCAAAAGACGGTGATTTTATCATGCGTCCGCGCCTACATTGGGTTATTGACCTGTTTAACAATAGCCCAAGAGTGAACAATGTCACAAAATTAAGCCATTTTACCCGGTGGTGACGTTTTTTTGCCGCTGTGATATGTTGCTGCGCATGCGATTCAACTCCTCCAACATCTCCATCAAGCGCCGCGCCCCCGTCGGGGCCACCGATTTCCTGCGCCGCGACGATAAAATGGCGGCCCTGCTGCCGGCCATCGAGCGCATGGCCGCGCTGCAAAAAGACTGCGCGGCGGCCCTGCCGGCCATGTTCAAGTACTGCGAAATCCTGGCTTTCGAGGCGGGACAATTGACCTTGTCGCTGCCGAACGCCTCGCTGGCGGCCAAATTGAAGCAACAGCTGCCCAAGCTGCAGGAGACGCTGGCGCGCCGCGGCTGGAAGGTGGATGGCGTGAAACTGAAGGTGCAGATGACCAAGCCGGCCGAGATCAAGGAGCAGATGCGCTCGCTGTCGCTGACCGAGGCGGCCGTGACGGCCTTCGACGAGCTCGGTCACACGCTGGAAGACACGCCGCAGAACGCCACGCTGATCGCGGCGTTGAAGGCGATGGTGGCCAAGCGGCGCACCACCTAGCTTAAGTTAGCGCCCACTCACGCGCCATCTGGCGCAGATACGACGGCGGCGCGACTTCATAGGTCTCGAACGAGACGATTTCATAGGCATCCGGATGCTTGAGCAGCTCCAGCAGCAGCTGGTTGTTCAGCGCGTGGCCGGACTTGTGCGCCTCGTAGCTGGCCAGCAGCGGGTGGCCGACCAGGTACAGGTCGCCGATGGCGTCCAGAATCTTGTGGCGCACGAACTCGTCGTCGTAGCGCAGGCCATCCGAATTGAGGATGCGGTACTCGTCCATCACGATGGCGTTTTCCAGCGAACCGCCGCGCGCCAAGCCTATACCGCGCAGCATCTCCACGTCCTGCATGAAGCCGAAGGTGCGGGCGCGGGCCACGTCGTGCACGTAGGAGACGTCGCCGAAATCCACGTGGGCGCGCTGCTGGGTGCCGTCCACGGCCGGATGGTTGAACTCGATGAAGAAGTCCAGCTTGAAGCCGTTGTGCGGGCTCAGGCGGGCCCATTTTTCCTTGTCGCCCGTGCCTTCGCGGATTTCCACCGGCTTGAGCACGCGGATGAATTTCTTCGCGGCCGGCTGTTCCAGCACGCCTGCCTGTTGCAATAAAAATACGAAGGACGAAGCCGAACCGTCCATGATGGGGATTTCCTCGGCGCTGACCTCGATGTACAGGTTGTCCAGCCCGAGGCCGGCGCAGGCCGACATCAGGTGCTCGACGGTCGACACGCGGGCGCCGTCCTTGACCAGCACCGAGGCCATGCGGGTGTCGCCCACCGCCATCGCGCTGGCGGGGAACTCCACCACCGGGTTCAGGTCGACGCGGCGGAACACGATGCCGGTGTCGGGCGCGGCCGGGCGCAGGGTCAGCTCGACCTTGGTGCCGGAGTGCAGCCCGACACCTGTAGTGCGGACCAGTTCTTTGATAGTGCGTTGTTTTAACATCCGACGATTATAGCGAAGTTGGGTCCGCCGCGCTGTCGGCGGACTTTCCTGCCGTCAAGGATGCTCGGCCTCGGCGTGGACCGCTTCGCGCCGCACCAGGTAGATGCCGCTGGCGATGATGATGGCGGCGCCCAGCAATGTGTAGCCGTCGGGCAGCGTGTGCCACAGCAGCCAGTCGATCGCCACGCCCCAGGCCAGCGCCGAGTACTCGAACGGCGCCACCACGGACGCCTTGCCCGAGCTGAACGCGCGCGTGATCGCCAGCTGGCCGAGGAAGCCGCTCAGCGCCAGCGCCAGCAGCACCCAGCCGTCCTCGGCGCGCACCGGCACCCAGTGGCTGGCCGACATCGCCAGGCCGCCGCCGGCCATCATCAGCAGGTACCAGAACATCATCGACTCGTTGCTGTCGGTGCGGGCCAGCACGCGGCTGACGATGGCGGCCATCGCGTAACACGCGGCCGAGCCGAGCAGCGCCAGTCCGCCCAGCGTCAGGAAGCCCGTACCTTCGGGGCGCAGCACCACCAGCACGCCGAGCAGGCCCACCACGATGGCGACCCACTGGCCGGTGCCGACCTTCTCCTTGAGCACGAACACCGACAGCGCCGTGATCAGCGATGGCGCGATGAAGAAAATCGAATACGCCTCGGCCAGCGACAGCGCCTTGAGGCCGTAGGCGAACGAGGTCAGCATGGCGATGCCGAGCAGGCTGCGGAAGATGTGCATGCCCCAGCGCACGCGGAAGATGCCGCGGAAGGCGCCGCGATACAGCATGTAGCCGCACAGCAGAGGCAGCGAACTGAGCGCGCGCATGGCGGTCACTTGCGTGGCGGGATAGTGGGAGGACAGCACCTTCATGGTGGTGTCCATGAACGAGAACATGGCGACCGCGGCCAGCATCGCGTAGATGCTGCGCAGGTTTTCCGAGCGGGTGGCGGTGGACAGGAGAAGCTCCTTGCTGCAGGTCCGTGCGGACCACTGGGAACGTCATCATGGCGACGTCCGGAGCCAGGACCAGACTGAGCCCGGTCGAGACGATTATAGCAAGGGGCTACTTTCCTTGCAGAAGGCCTGCTGATTCAGCGTATGCCATCGGTGCCGCCGTCTTGGAAGAGTCCGTAGGCTTCCGGCATGTAGATCGACTGCACCAGCCAGCCGGCCTTCTGCTCGTAGGTGAAGTTGTAGTCGTGGATGCGCACCGGCCACTTGAGCCGGCAAGCCTTGTCGTCGAAGTCGATTTTTCCGATGTATTCGCTGTCCCTGGTTTTCTTCAAGTCCTGGCGGAACTGCATCTCTGGGCCGAACAGCTCGGCGTAGTGGTTGTTGAAGGCGGCCTTGGTCGCGCGCAGCGGCCGGTCGCCATCATAGGCGGACAGCAGCAGCAAGGGAAATTTATACAGCCGCGCCGAGGTGCCCGGCTCGTCCTGCAACGCGGCCGCTCGCACGGCGATCCAAGCCGCGCGCAGGCTGTCCGGCGCAGGCTCTTGGCAAGCCAACGCCGAGGTCGACAAAGCGATCAACAGCAGTGCGATAAGCGGTTTCATGCGGCGCATTATAAATTGCTGGGGCCGCGAGCATCGTTCTTATCAAACAGCGCGCATTCAAACGGCGTACCATTTCAAAATCGCGGAAGGGAGGCTCATATGAAAATCACGCTAAAAGTGCAGCAGTTGGGTGATCAACTGGCCGTATGCATTCCTGCCGACATAGCGAAAGCTGCCGGGCTCGTTATCGGCCAGACGGTCACCTTGAAAATCGCTGCCACATCAGATGAAATCAGCCGTGCCGACAATCTTGTGCCAACACTGGAACAGATGCTCGCACAATATGACCCAGAGAAGTTCGAGTGCGACGACCTGGCTTCGCCCCTGTCGGCAAAGAGATCATCAGATGAAACGCATCGGAGCTTGGACACCAGACCGCCGTGACATCATCTGGATTGATTTCAATCCGCATGTCGGCGCCGAAATGAAGGATATCCATCCGCTGCTGGTATTGTCACCCAAGAGCTTCAGCGCCAAGACCGGCTTGGTCATTGGACTGCCGATGACGACGGCGGCATTCAATGAGTTCAATCCATTCGCCGTCAAAGTTGCGTGGGCGAGCGGCGCCGTAAGTTACATACTTGCCGCGCAACCTAAATCGCTGGATTGGCGGAACCGTCACGCCAGGCCGCATCAACTAAAAAAGATTCCGGCAGATGCGTTTGCAAGAGCATGCGTGACGCTCAATCGCATCATCACGCTCTGCTAAGGTTCCAATCTAATCAGCGGATGAAGTACGCTTCGGTTCCCAGAGTTCGATCTTGTTCCCTTCCGGATCGAGTATCCAGGCGAAGCGGCCGTTCGGGTCGTCGTCGGTGCGCTTCAGGATGGCGACGTCTTTCGCTTTGAGCCGCGCGAGGAAGGCATCCATGTCGTCGACCGCGTAGTTGATCATGAACTCGCTGGTCGATGGCGCGAAGTATTTGGTCGTGGCCGGGAAGGCGCTCCAGATCAGCGCCGGCGGATGCTGGGGCGCGTCGTAGCGCAGCTTGGCGCCGCCCCACACTTCCAGCGGCATGCCCAGCACGTCGCGATACCAGGCCGCCAGCGCCTTCGGGTCCTTGGCCTTGAAGAACACGCCGCCGACGCCGGTGATATGTCCGGCCGGCTCGGCAGCCGCGGCGACGCCCGGCCCGGCCATCATCAACGCTCCCACGCACAGCATCGCTATCGTTCGCATCCCCGCTCCTTGGTTGTTGGTTCCGGTGACTGTATCCGATCTGGCGGCGCTTGTCCTGCTATAGCAGCATCACCAGCTTCAGGTCGTGCCGCTTGGCCAGATGCAGCGTCACTTGATTGAAGTCCAGATCGCCCTGCCGCGGATGACGGAAGCGGCGCAGGCCGCCCTCGCGGCCGACCACGTCCTGCAAGGTCCACAGCTCGGCGAAGGTGATGCTGGTCCCGGACAGTTCGGCGATCAGGCCGGCCAGCGGCTGCTCGCTGGCGTGCCGGCCGATGTCGGCGCGGAATTCGGCCACCAGCCGCCGGGCGCGCTCCGGCCAGTCCACGATGAGCTCGCGCGCCGCCGCGTCGGCGAACATGTAGCGCAACAGGTTGGGCCGGGACTGCGGCTGCGGCGTCAGCCAGCCTGCGAACAGCTGCGCCGCCTGCGGATTCCACGCCACCGCGTCCCACTGGCGGTCGAGGATATAGGCCGGCGCGCCGATGGCCGCGACCACCGCGTCCAGCGCTTCGGCCGTGTCGCCGCCATCGTCTTCGTGATGCGGATCGAGCCGGTCGGCCAGGCCGAACAGATAGGCGCGCTCGGCGGCCGACAGCCGCAGCACTTCCGCCAGCCGCGCCAGCATCTTGCTGGACGCCTGCACCTCCCTGCCCTGTTCCAGCCACGTCAGCCAGGTCGGGCTGACGTCGCACAGCTGCGCCAGTTCTTCGCGCCGCAGGCCGGGCGTGCGGCGACGTCCGCCACCGGGCAGGCCGACGCTGTCGGGCTTGATGCGCTCGCGATGGGCGCGGATAAATTCGCCGAGTTTGTTGTGCATGGTAGTTCTTATACCAGGATAAGTACTTGTCTTGTTACAGGATAAAAACACGCCTATTCTGCCCTGACTCGTCCCTTCCTGGAGAAAAACATGAAACAGCAAGCCGTCGTCGCCCAGCAGTTCGGCAATACCGCCAGTGCCTATCTCACCAGCACCGTCCACGCGCAAGGCGCCGACCTGGCCGCGCTGCGCGAAATCGCCCGCGTACTGGGGCCGCATCCGACGATACTGGACCTGGGCTGCGGCGCCGGCCACGCCAGTTTCGCCGTGGCGCCGGTCGCCAAGTCGGTGACGGCGTTCGACCTGTCGGCGGAAATGCTGGCCGTGGTGGCCGGCGCCGCCCGCGAGCGGGGCCTGGACAACGTGCTCACGCAGCAGGGCAACGTGGCCAGCCTGCCGTTCGCCGACGCCTCGTTCTGCATGGTGGTCACGCGCTTCTCGGCGCACCACTGGCTGGACGTGCCGGCAGCGCTGCGCGAAGTGAAACGGGTGTTGAAGAAAGGCGGCGTACTGATCGTCATCGACATCACCGCGCCGGAAAGCCCGCTGCACGACACCACGCTGCAGGCGGTCGAACTGCTGCGCGACGGCTCGCATGTGCGCGACTACCGGCCGTCCGAATGGCAGGCGATGCTGGAGGGCGCGGGCTTCAGCTGCGAGCGCGTCAGCGACTGGAAGCTGGAAATGAAGTTCGACGAATGGACCGCCCGCATGCGCACGCCAGCCGAGCGGGTGACGGCGATCCGCAGCCTGTTCGCGACAGCGCCGGAGGAGACGCTGCAGTACTTCGCGGTGCAGGCCGATTGCTCGTTCTCGATCGACTCGACCCTGTTCAAGGCCAAGCACGATTTCGGCGATATCTACTGACCTCCAACGCGGCGGCGCGGGCGCGAACCGGGATATACTTGGAGGACGTCCAGGGAGAATGCGATGCCGCGCGATGTGCCATCGGAACCGCGCAGCTGGCTGTTGGAGCGCCGCTGCACACTGACCCAGCGCCAACTGGCGCTGGTGTTCGTGTCGCTGTGCGTGCCGTCGGCGCTGGTGGCGCTGGCCTTCCTATGGCAGGGATATTGGTATGTTCTGGCCTATGCCGTGCTGGAGCAGGCGGCGCTGGCGGCCTGCCTGCGCTACTGCGCGCGCCATCGCGGGGACTATGACCGTATCGATATTTCTCCCGGCGTCATCATCGTGGTGGAGCAACGCCGGGGTCGCCAGCGCAGCACGCTCAGGCTGCATCCCCGTACCACCCGCCTGCTGCCGCCACGGCGCGACAGCGATCCTATCCAGCTGGATGACCGTGGCCGGCAGATCGAGGTCGGCCGCTTCCTGGGCGTGGCCCAGCGGCGCCGGCTGGCCGATGAACTGGCGCTCTGCCTGAGTTACTGATCCGCCTTCAAGGCCAGCAAGGCCGCGCGCAGCATGCCGCAGATCTGCGGATCGGCACGCATCGCCTCCTCGCTCAGGTTGGCGCCCAGCAGCGGCAGGGTAATCGACGCAGCCTCCACCACGCGGGCCGACATCACGGTGATGGTTTCACGTAGCGAAGCGTAGGCATGGATCGCGCGCGGCGACGCGTTCAGCAGCGCCACCGGCTTGTCGATGAAGGATTCGTTGCCGACCATCCAATCGAGCCCGTTCTTGATGGCGCCGGTCACGCCGTGCGCGTATTCCGGGCTGGCGATCACCACGGCATCGGCGGCCAGCAAGGCATCACGCAGCGCGGCCACCACCGGCGGCGGCTCGGCGATATCCGGATTAAACAACGGCAGCTGTCCCAGGCCCTGGTACAGCCGCACCTCGATGCCGGGCGGCGCCACATCGGCCATCACGCGCAGCAACATCGAGTTGATCGAGGCGGCCCGCAGGCTGCCGGATATGGCAATTACTTTCATGGACATGGCGCTCCGCGCCTCGCTTTTTTCGCAGCTCGAATAGCAGCCCACTCGGCTGCTGAAAAAACGCGATTGGAACCATCCCGCAGTCCAGCCATCGCCGCGTTTATCTTGGCTTTTGCCCAATCCGCATGATCCGCTTCGCTAGAGGCTACGTGCTCACCGCTGGTAGCCAGCCCCTCCCAACTCAGAAAACTCATCACTGCCTCCATCGAACGCGCCTTGGAAATCATACCTCCATTTTTCAGCCCGCGATGAAGCTACATGTGACGCCCCATCAAATCCCGCTTACCAGACATTGCCACGTATCAACATTCAACCTGATCCGAAATGACAATATAAGGCACGATCACTGCCTGAGGGAGACTACCGTGGACGATTGCAAAACAGCCGGGACTTCGCTGCCGGTGGACTTGCCACAGATCTGGCGCATCCGCTTCGATTTGATCGAACAGGCGGGCGGGCCCAGCCTGCCGAGGAAGAACAAACTGACCAGGGGCGAGCGCACGCGGACGCTGTTCAATGTGTGGGGATTATTGTTCGGCCCACTCTACTATCTGGTCAAAGGCATGTGGCGCAAGGCGCTGCTGTTTTGGCTGCCCTCCTTGCTGCTGGTTCTGATCGAGGTCGCCTTCCCTGACGTCGACTTGGGACCGCTGGACCGTGGGGTCGGGCTGGCCACGGCCGCGCTGTGTGCGCTGCGCGCCAATGTCGACTACTACAAGAAAATGGTCTTGCACGATAACGGCTGGTGGTAAAGACAAACGGCGCACAAGGCGCCGTTTTTTACTGCATCAAACCAGTCCGGCGCTTACGCCTGGGCCAGCAGGGTTTCGGCGTTCGAGACTTCGAACTTGCCGCCTTGTTCGATGTTCAGTTGCGTTACAACGCCATTCTCGACCAGCATCGAGTAGCGCTGCGAGCGGGTGCCCATGCCGAACTTGCTAAAGTCGGCGTCCAGGCCCAGGGCCTTGGAGTAGGCGGCGTTGCCGTCGGCCATCATGCGGACGGTGCCGGTGGCTTTCTGGTCGCGGCCCCATGCGCCCATGACGAAGGCGTCATTGACCGAGATGCACCAGATTTCGTCGACGCCCTTGGCTTTCAGGTCGGCGGCGTGCTTGACGTAGCCTGGCACGTGCTGTGCCGAGCAGGTCGGGGTGTAGGCGCCTGGCAGGCCGAAGATCGCGATCTTCTTGCCCTTGACCAGGTCTTGTACGTTGAACGTGTTCGGGCCCAGCGAGCAGCCTTCGGTTTCGGTTTCGATGAATTCGGACAGGGTGCCTTCTGGCAGGGTGTCGCCAATCTTGATGGTCATGAATGACTCCTTTTATAAATGTTGAAACGTAAAAAAGCCGCGCCAAGGCGCGGCTTTCACCGGCTTAGAGCCAGCAGTATGCCTTAATCCGCCTGCTTGCGCAGGAAGGCAGGAATGTCGTAGGTTTCCATGCCATTCTTTTCCATCGCGCGCACCTGCTCGGAAGCCGATTCGCGACGCCATACGGCCGGCGCCTTCATGCCGTCGAAGGCTGGCGACGCGCCGCCGCCCATGCCGCTGGTGGCGCCCATCGACACCGACGACGAAGCCGCGCCACCCAGGCCAGCCGATGGCATCATCGGGCTGTTGTGGGTACCGGTGCGCAGCATCTGCTGAGGAACCAGCTGCACGTGCTTCTTGGTCTTGCCCAAACCGGTGGCGACCACGGTAACGCGGATGTCGTCGCCCATGCTGTCGTCGTAGGCGATACCCTGGGCGATCGACGCGTCCGGCGCGGCGAAGGCTCGCACGGCGGCCATGACTTCCTTGATTTCCTTACCCTTCAGGCCACGCGACGCGGTCACGTTCACCAGTACGCCACGCGCGCCCGACAGGTCGACGCCGTCCAGCAGCGGCGAAGCCACGGCCTGCTCGGCGGCGATGCGCGCACGGTCGATGCCGTTCGCGGTCGCGGTGCCCATCATGGCCTTGCCCTGCTCGCCCATGATGGTCTTGACGTCGTTGAAGTCGACGTTGATGTGGCCCGGCACGTTGATGATCTCGGCGATACCGGCGACGGCGTTGTTCAGCACATCGTCGGCGTGCTGCAGCCATTCGATCAGCGATTCGTCTTCGTAGATCTCTTCGAGCTTCTCGTTGAGAATCACGATCAGCGAGTCGACGTTGGCCGACAGCTGTTCCAGGCCTTCGTCGGCGATGTCCATGCACTTCTGGCCTTCGTGCGAGAACGGCTTGGACACCACGGCCACGGTCAGTGCGCCCAGCGACTTGGCGACTTCCGCCACGATCGGGGCGGCGCCGGTGCCGGTGCCGCCGCCCATGCCGGCGGCGATGAAGACCATGTGCGCGCCGCGCAGCGAGTCTTCGATACGCTGGCGCGATTCCTCGGCCAGCTTGCGGCCGACATCAGGCTTCATGCCGGCGCCCAGGCCGGTCTCGCCGATCTGGATGATGTTGTCGGCCTTGGAGGTCGACAGCGCTTGTGCATCGGTATTCGCGGCGATGAACTCGACGCCGGCCATACCTTTGTTGATCATGTGTTGAACTGCATTGCCACCTGCTCCGCCGACTCCGACGACCTTGATGACGGTGCCCAAAGCTGCGTTATCGACCATATCAAACTCCATGATGTGACTCCCTATCAGAATGCGGTTTTCAAGCGCCAGTCCTCATATCGTTAGAAGAACTGGGGATTGAAAACTGCGGTTTTAATATAAAAAATTTAGTGTGTTTAGTGCTTCAAAGCGTTTAAAAATTCCCGAGGAACCATTCCTTCATGCGCTGCCAAACTGCCTTCACCGAACCATCCTGCCGCGTGACGATATGGCCACGCAGGTACTGCTTTTTCGCTTCCAACAACAGGCCAAGCACGGTCGCGTAGCGCGGGCTGCGCACCACGTCGGCCAACTGGCCACGGTAGTCCGGCGTGCCAAGGCGCGCCGGCTTGAGGAATATGTCTTCCGCCATCTCGACCATGCCCGGCATGATCGCGGTGCCGCCGGTGAGCACGATGCCCGACGACAGCACGCCTTCGTAGCCCGACTCGCGCACCACCTGGTGCACCATGGCGAACAGCTCTTCAACGCGCGGCTCGATTACGGCGGCCAGCGCCTGGCGCGACAGGTTGCGCGGACCGCGGTCGCCCAGGCCCGGCACTTCCAGCGTCTCGCCCGGATCGGCCAGCACCTGCTTGGCCACGCCGTAGCGGATCTTGATCTCTTCCGCTTCCGAGGTCGGCGTGCGCAGCGCCATCGCGATGTCGTTGGTGATCTGGTCGCCGGCGATCGGGATCACGGCGGTGTGGCGGATCGCGCCGTCCGAGAACACGGCGACGTCGGTGGTTCCGCCTCCGATGTCGATCAACACTACGCCCAGTTCCTTTTCGTCCGGCGTGAGCACGGCGTCGGCCGATGCCATCGGCTGCAAGATCAGGTCCGACACTTCCAAACCGCAGCGGCGCACGCACTTGACGATGTTCTGCACCGCCGATACGGCGCCGGTGACGATATGCACCTTCACTTCCAGACGGATGCCGCTCATGCCGATCGGTTCGCGCACGTCTTCCTGGCTGTCGACGATGAACTCCTGGGGCACCGTATGCAGCAGCTGCTGGTCGGTCGGGATGTTGACCGCCTTCGCCGTCTCGATCACGCGCGCCACATCGGTGGCCGTCACTTCCTTGTCCTTGATGGCGACCATGCCGCTCGAATTGAAGCTGCGGATATGGCTGCCCGCGATGCCGGCGTAGACATTGCGGATTTTGCAATCGGCCATCAGCTCCGCCTCTTCCAGCGCGCGCTGGATCGATTCGACGGTCGCTTCGATGTTCACCACCACGCCCTTCTTCAGGCCTTTCGATTCGTGCTGGCCCAACCCGATCACTTCGTGGCGTCCATCGCCCATCACCTCGGCCACCACGGCCACCACTTTCGAGGTGCCGATATCGAGGCCGACGATCAGGTTTTTCGCGTCTTTTGTCATGTCTTTTAGCCTACTCTCTCGCCTGCTGTTACTGCTTAATGTTGTGGTTTAACGTTGTTCTTTTTAACTGCCGCTTTCGGCTTGGCTCCCTCGGTGGGAATCTTCAATCCCGCCGCGCTCAGGGCCAGCCCGTTCTGGTAACGCATATCGATGGTCTCGATGTTCTGCAAGTGCTCCACCAGCTGCGGATAAATTCCCATCAGGCGGTCCACCCTTTCCTTCAACGTGGTGCTGGTCTGCTCGCGACCCAGCGCCACGCTCATGCCGTTATTCAGCTTCACCGTCCACGCATAGCGCCCCGACAGCGACAGCGACTCCGGCACCAGCTTGAGCGGCGCGAACCAGGTGCGCAGCTCGTCGTAACGCGACAGCACTTCCTTCTCGCTGCCGTCCGGTCCATCGAACTCCGGCAGCGTGTGATCCTCTTCCGCCTCGGCCAGGTTGGCGGTGAACACATCGCCCTTGGTCGACAGCAGCTTGCCGTCCTCGCCCCACGTGCCGAGCGCTTCATGCTCCTCCAGCGCCACGATCAGCTGGTCCGGCCACTCGCGGCGCACCGTTGCGCGGCGCACCCAAGGCACCGATTCAAACGCCTGGCGCACCGCATCCAGATTCGTCGTGAAGAAGTTGCCCTTAATGCGGCCCAACGCGTTGCTGCGCAGCGTCAGGTGATTCACATGCTTTAACTCGTCCTGCCCGATCGTCTCGATCCGGATCGTGCGCAGCGTGAACATCGGCCGCTGCGCCACCCACCACACGCCTGCCGCGATGCATGCCAACAGCGTCAGGACGAAAATGCCACTGGCGGTTGCATTCAAAGCTTTAGCGTCTTGCCACATCTGTTACTCAGCCCTTCATTTTCAGGCGCGCCGTGCGCAGGATTTCCACGCACAGGTCTTCATAGCTGATGCCTTCCGCGCGCGCCGCCATCGGCACCAGCGAGTGGCCGGTCATGCCGGGCGAGGTGTTCACCTCCAGCAGGAAGGGCTTCTGGTCGCTCTCGCGCAGCAGGAAGTCGACCCGTCCCCAGCCCTCGCAGCCGATGGCGCGGTAGGCCAGCACCGCCAGGCGCTGCATCTCCTGCGTCAGCGCCTCCGGCAGCACGGCCGGGCAGAAATACTTGGTGTCGTCGGTGAAGTACTTGTTCTGGTAATCGTAGTTGCCTTGCGGGGCCACGATCTCCACCACCGGCAGCGGACGCGCGTTGGCGCCGGAGCCCAGCATGGCGACCGTGAACTCGCGACCGGTGACGAATTCCTCGGCCAGCACCGAGTCGTCCAGCGCGGCGGCGATGTCGAAGGCGGCCTTGAATTCGTTGGCGGCGCTGACCTTGGTGATGCCGATGGTCGAACCTTCATGCGGCGGCTTGACGATCAGCGGCAGGCCCAGGTCGGCGCACACGGCGTCCAGGTCCGAGCTCACATTGAGCACCGCGTAGCGCGGCGTCGGCAGGCCGGCGGCCAGCCAGACGATCTTGGTGGTGATCTTGTCCATGCCCACCGAGCTGGCCATCACGCCGCTGCCGGTGTACGGAATGCCCAGCAGTTCCAGCGCGCCCTGCAGGCTGCCGTCTTCGCCGAAGCGGCCGTGCAGCGCGATGAACACGCGGTCGAATTTTTCAGCGGCCAGTTCGGCCAGCGTGCGCACGCCGGTGTCGAACAGGTGGGCGTCGATGCCCTTGCTTTGCAGGGCCGCCAGCACGCCGTTGCCGGACATGATGGACACGTCGCGCTCGGCGGAACGGCCGCCGTACAGCACGCCGACCTTGCCGAAAGCTTTTGCGTCAACAGGAGTAAGGTGATTCACTTTCAGACCTTTGGATAGTTAGTCAGTTTGGCAGGGACGCCGCTGATCGAGCCTGCGCCCATGGTCATGACGACGTCGCCGTCGCGCACCACGCCCATGATGGTTTCCGGCATATCGCCGATCGCCTCCACAAAAATCGGTTCGGTCTTGCCGCGCGCGCGCAATGCATGCGCCAGCGAGCGGCCGTCGGCGGCCACGATGGGCGCTTCGCCGGCGGCGTAGACTTCCGCCAGCACCAGCACGTCGACGGTGCCCAGCACCTTGACGAAATCCTCGAACAGGTCGCGCGTGCGGCTGTAGCGGTGCGGCTGGAAGGCCAGCACCAGACGGCGGCCAGGATAGGCGGCGCGCGCGGCGGCGGTGGTCACTTCCATTTCCAGCGGATGGTGGCCGAAGTCGTCCACCAGCGTGAAGCTGCCACCGCCGGGAATGGCGACATCGCCGTATTTGGTGAAGCGGCGGCCCACGCCCGCGAAGGCGGCCAGGCCGGCCTGGGTGTCCTTGTCTTCGATGCCGATCTCGCGCGCGATGGCGATGGCCGAGCAGGCGTTCTGCACGTTGTGCAGGCCGGGCTGGTTCAGCACCACGTCCAGGTCCGGATAGCCTTCCTGGATGACGGTGAAGTGCATCTCCACGCCGACCGCGCGGGCGTTCACGGCGCGCACTTCTGCGTCCTCGTGGAAGCCGTAGGTGGTCACCGGCTTGGTCACCTGCGGTAGAATCGAGCGCACGTGCTGGTCGTCGATGCACAGCATGGCGCGGCCGTAGAACGGCAGGCGGTGCGTGAAGTGGACGAAGGCCTGCTTGAGCTTTTCGAAATCGTGCTCGTAGGTTTCCATGTGGTCGGCGTCGATGTTGGTGATCACTTCGATCATCGGCGTCAGGTTCAGGAACGATGCATCCGATTCGTCGGCTTCGGCCACCAGGTAGTCGCCCGTGCCCAATTTGGCGTTGGCGCCTGCGGCGGTCAGGCGGCCGCCGATGACGAAGGTCGGATCGAGGCCGCCCTGCGCCAGCACCGATGCGACCAGGCTGGTGGTGGTGGTCTTGCCGTGCGTGCCGGCGATGGCGATGCCGCGCTTCAGGCGCATCAACTCGCCCAGCATCACGGCGCGTGGCACGATGGGGATCTTGCGGGCGCGCGCGGCCACCACTTCCGGGTTGTCCTGCTGGACGGCGGTGGAGGTGACGACGGCGTCGGCTTCGCCGATGTTGCCGGCGGCGTGGCCTTGATAAACGGTGGCGCCCATGTCGGCCAGGCGCTGGGTGACGGCGTTGCTACCCAGGTCCGAGCCGGACACGGTGTAGCCGAGCGTGAGCAGCACTTCGGCGATGCCGCTCATGCCGCTGCCGCCGATGCCGACGAAGTGAATATTCTGTACTTTATGCTTCATGCTAATTGTTCCAATACTTGTGCGATAGCGTCGTTCGCATCGCGTTTGCCGACATCGCGCGCGGCCATCGCCATGGTCTGGCAGGCGCCGCGTGTCAGCGTTTCCAACAGCGTCGCCACACTCAGCGCGCTCATTTCCGATTGCGGCATGTGGATCGCCGCGTTCTGTTTCGCCATCCATTGCGCGTTGTCGCGCTGGTGGCTGGTGGTCGATGCGACCAGCGGCACCAGCACGCTGGCCACGCCGGCGGCGGTCAGCTCCGACACGGTGATCGCGCCGGCGCGGCAGATCACCAGGTCGGCCTGGCTGTAGGCCGCGGCCATGTCGTCGATGAAGTCGACCACGTTCGCTTCCACGCCCGCCTCGGCGTATGCGGCGCGCAGGGCGTCGATGTTCTTCTTGCCCGATTGGTGCGTCACCTGCGGACGCTGCGCGGCCGGGATCAACGCCAGCGCGGCCGGCAGGTTGTCGTTCAGCGCCTTGGCGCCCAAGCTGCCGCCCACCACCAGGATGTGCAGCGGGCCTTCGCGGCCGAAGAAACGCAGGTCCGGCTCGGGCATCTCGAGGATTTCCTTGCGCACCGGGTTGCCGGTGACGACAGCCTTGCTGGCGGCCTTGCCGAAATTGGCGGGGAAGCCGAAGCACACGCGATCGGCGAACGGCACCAGCGTCTTATTCGACAGCAGCAGCGCCGCGTCGGCATTAACCAGCACCAGCGGCACGCCGCGCAGGCGCGCCATCAGGCCACCCGGCACGGTGACGTAGCCGCCCATGCCCAGCACCACGTCCGGCTTGCGGCTGCCGATGTAGCCGAAGCAGGCGGCGAAGGCCTTGACCATCTTGACCGCGCCGCCCAGCGTGTGCGCCAGGCCCTTGCCGCGCATGCCGGTGAAGTCGATGCTGTCCATCGCGATGCCGTGCTTGGGCACCAGGTCCTGCTCCATGCCGGCGGCGGTGCCCAGCCAAGTCACTTCCCAGCCGCGTTCGCGCAAGGTCTGCGCGATCGCCAGGCCGGGGAATATGTGGCCGCCGGTGCCGGCCGCCATGATCATCAGTCGTTTCATAATCTGCCACCACGCATCAGGACCCGGTTCTCGTAGTCGATCCGGAGCAGGATCGCGAGTCCGATGCAGTTAATAACCACGCCCGTGCCGCCATAGCTCATCAGCGGCAGGGTCAAGCCCTTGGTCGGCAGCAGGCCAAGGTTGACGCCCATATTGATAAACGTCTGCACGCCGATCCAGATGCCGATGCCCTTGGCCGTGAGGCCGGCAAAGGTCTGGTCGATGGCGATGGCCTGGCGGCCGATGTCGAATGCGCGCTTGATCAGCCAGTAGAACATCGCGATCACCACCAGCACGCCGGCCAGGCCGAGTTCCTCGCCGATCACCGCCAGCAGGAAGTCGGTGTGCGCTTCCGGCAGGTAGTGCAGCTTCTCGACGCTGCCGCCCAGGCCAACGCCAAAAATCTCGCCGCGCCCGAAAGCGATCAGCGAGTGGGTCAGCTGGTAGGCCTTGTTCAAGGCGTTGTCCTCTTCCCACGGATTGAGGTACGCGAAGTAGCGCTCGCGGCGGAATTTCGACAGCGCGATGATGGAGCCGAAGATCACCACCAGCACCGCGCCGATACCGCCGAACCAGATGGCGTTAATCCCGCCCAGGAACAGGATGCCCATGGCGATGCAGACGATCACGCCGAAAGCGCCCAGGTCGGGCTCCAGCAGCAGCAACAGGCCGACGAAGCCGACCGCCGCCGCCATCGGCATGAAGCCCTTGGTCAGCTTGTGCATGTATTCCTGCTTGCGTACGGTGTAGTCGGCGGCGTACAGCACGGCCACGACTTTCATCAGTTCCGACGGCTGCACGTTGATCACCTTCAGCGACAGCCAGCGGCGGCCGCCGTTGACCACCACGCCCAGGCCGGGGATCAGCACCAGCACCAGCAGCACCAGGGTGCCGATGAACAAGTACGGAGCGGCCTTCTGCAGGTCGCAGATGCGGATGCGGAACACGAACAGGCCGGCCAGCAGCGAGACGGCGATGAACATCGCCTGCCGTTGCAGGAAGTAGGTGTTCTGCCAGCGCACGTAGTTGGCGAACTTGGGCGAATCCGGCAGCGAGATCGAGGCCGAATACACCATCACCATCCCGAGCAGCATCAATAGCAGCGTGACCCAGACCAGCGGCTGGTCGTACTCCATCATCTTCGATTGCCGCGCGCGGCTGTCCATCGACGGAGGCGTCGACTTGTCAGCAAAGCGGAACGGCATCTGGAAGGCCATCAGAGCTCCTGTCCTGCGTCGAGGGCGATCTCGCGCACGGTGTCGATGAACACCTGGGCGCGATGCGCGTAGTTCTTGAACATGTCCATGCTGGCGCAGGCCGGCGACAGCAGCACGGCGTCGCCGGCTTGCGCCAGTTCGCTGGCGCGCTTGACGGCTTGCGGCAGGTCGGTGCCGCAGTCTTCGATTTCATAGCCCAGGTCCGCCGATGCTTCCAGCGCGGCGCGGATCTGCGGCGCGTCGCGGCCGATCAGCAGCACGGCGCGCACGTAACGCGATACCGGTTCGGCCAGCGGCGCGAAGTCCTGGCCCTTGCCGTCGCCGCCCATGATGACCACCAGACGCTGGCTGGCGCCGGTGAAGGCCTTGCCCAAGCCGTTCAAGGCGGCCACGGTGGCGCCGACGTTGGTGCCCTTGCTGTCGTCGTAGTATTCGACGCCGTTGATGGCGCTGACCAGTTCCACGCGGTGCGGCTGGCCGCGATACTCGCGCAGGCCGTGCAACAGCGGCGCCAGTGGCAGGTCGATGGCGCGGCACAATGCCAGCGCGGCCAGCGCGTTGGCGGCGTTGTGCACGCCGCGGATTTGCAGCGCGTCGGCCGGCATCAGGTTCTTGACCATGCATTCGACCGGTGGCGGTGGCGGGTCGTTCTTCTTGCGCTTCTTCGGTTCGCCCTCTTCCTCGGCCGGGACGGCGATGGCGAGCCACAGCACGCCGCGTTCGCTGTTCAGGCCAAAGTCGTCGCGCAGCGTGGGCGCGTCGATGCCGAAGGTGACGTTGTGGCCTGTGGCGCTGGCCATGCGCATCACGGTGGCGTCGTCGCGGTTCAACACGCGCACGGTGTCGGCGGCGAAGATGCGGTGCTTGGCGGCGGCGTAGGACGGCATGTCGCCGTGCCAGTCCAGGTGGTCCTGGGTCACGTTCAATACGGTGGCGGCGTCGGCTTCCAGCGTGAAGGTGGTCTGTAGCTGGAAGGACGACAGTTCCAATACCCAGATGTCGGGCAACTGCGCGGACAGCTGCGCAGGCGACTGCGCGGGCTGCGCGTCCGGATCGGCCGGCGCCGTCGGTGCGGCCGGTGCGTCGAGCACCTCGCGCAGCACGTCCAGCGCGGCCGGGCTGATGTTGCCGGCCACGCGCACGGTCTTGCCGGCGCGTTCGCACAACTGGCCGACCAGGGTGGTGACGGTGGTCTTGCCGTTGGTGCCGGTGATGGCGATGACCTTGGGCGTGTAGCCGCGCTCCTGCTCCAGCGCTTCCAGCGCCTGCGCGAACAGTTCGATCTCGCCCCATACTGGCACGCCGGCGGCGGTGGCGGCTGGCGAAATCTCTTTCAGTTCGCGATACGGCGCCAGGCCGGGACTGACGGCGACGAAGTCCACGCCTTCCAGCAGCGATGCGCCGAACGGGCCGGCGACGAACTCCGCGTCCGGCACGGCGGCGCGCAGCGCCGGCAGGCGCTCGGGCGTTTCGCGGGTATCGGCCACGCGCACGCGCGCGCCGCTGCGGGCGAGCCACAGCGCCATCGCCAGACCGGATTCACCCAGTCCCAGTACCAGTGCGTTTTTGCCTTCGTAGATCATCAGCGCAGTTTCAAAGTAGAGAGGCCAATCAACACCAGCATCATCGTGATAATCCAGAAGCGCACGACGACCTGGGTCTCTTTCCAGCCTTTTTGTTCAAAGTGGTGGTGCAAGGGCGCCATCAGGAACACGCGGCGGCCGACGCCGAAGCGCTTCTTGGTGATCTTGAACCAGCCCACCTGGATAATCACCGACACCGTCTCGGCGACGAAGATGCCGCCCATGATGAACAGGACGATTTCCTGGCGCACGATGACGGCGATGGTGCCCAGCGCGCCGCCCAGCGCCAATGCGCCGACGTCGCCCATGAAGACCTGGGCCGGGTGGGTGTTAAACCACAGGAAGGCCAGGCCGGCGCCAGCCAGCGCGCCGCAGAAGATAATCAGTTCGCCCGCACCGGGAATGTGCGGGATGAACAGGTACTTCGAATACGTGGCGCTACCGGTCAGGTAGGCGAACAGGCCGAGCGCCGAGCCGACCATAATCGTCGGCATGATCGCCAGGCCATCCAGGCCGTCGGTGAAGTTAACGGCGTTGCTGGTGCCGACGATGACACAATATGTCAGTGCGATGAAACCCCACACGCCCAGCGGGTAGCTGATGGTCTTGAAGAACGGGACGATCAGGTCGGCCTTCGGCGGCAGGTCCATAGAGAAGCCCGACTGCACCCAGGCGAAGAACAGCTCGAACACCTTTCCGGCGTTGGGCGCGGACACCGAGAACGCCAGGTACAGCGCGGCGGCGACGCCGACCAGCGACTGCCAGAAGTACTTTTCCGCCGAGCGCATGCCTTCAGGATCCTGACGCACCACCTTGCGGTAGTCGTCGACCCAGCCGACGGCACCGAAGCCCAGCGTGACGACCAGCACGGGCCAGATCAGGCGGTTGGACAGGTCGCACCACAGCAGCGTGGAGACGCCGATTGCGATCAACAGCAGCACGCCGCCCATGGTCGGGGTGCCGTGTTTTTTCAGGTGGGTCTGCGGACCGTCAGTGCGCACGGCCTGGCCGTACTTCATGGCGGTCAGTTTGCGGATCACGGCCGGACCGGCCGACAGGCCGATGAGCAGCGCCGTCGCGGTGGCGAACACCGCGCGGAAGGTGATGAAGTTGAAGACCCGGAGTGGTCCGAGGTCCTGCTGAAAATACTGAGCGAGCCAAAGCAGCATGATTAGTGACTTTCCTTGTTAGCTTGTTGCGATCCAATCAAATGCTGCACGACCCGTTCCATTTTCATGAAGCGGGAGCCCTTGATTAATACGGTTGCATCCGGCGCGACGGCTGCTTCGACAGCAGCCAGCAAATCGCCGAAGTTTTCAAAATGACGAATGGACGCGCCACGCATGTGGGCGGCCAGTTCGCCGGTTACCAGCACCTGTTCGATGCCTTTGCTCTGCGCGTAAGCGCCGATTTCTTCGTGAAACTCGCGGCCCTGCGTGCCGACTTCGCCCATGTCGCCCAGCACCAGCACGCGTGGGGCGGCGGCCTTGGACAGCACGTCGATGGCGGCGCGCACCGAGTCCGGGTTGGCGTTGTAGCTGTCGTCGATGACGACGGCGCCGTTGGCCGCGGCCTTCTTCTGCAGGCGGCCGTTGACCGGTGCGAAGGTGTCGAGGCCCAGTTTGATCTTGTCCAGCGCGATGCCGGCGGCGTACGTGCAGGCCACGGCGGCCAGCGCGTTGCGCACGTTATGGTCGCCCGCCGCCTGCAGGTTGACGAAGAACTGTTCCGGTTCCGCGCTGCCCTCGCGGATGGTGATGAACATCTCGTTGCCGAAATCGTTGGCGCGGAAGGTGCAGCTCACTTCCGCCTCCTTGGTCAGGCCGAAGCGCAGCACGCGGCGGCCGGCCGACAGTTCTTCCCAGATCGGCGTGAACTCGTCGCCATTCGGGAACACGGCGACGCCGTCGGCGGGCAGGCTGGCCAGCACGGCGCCGTTCTCGCGCGCGACCGCTTCCACGGTGTGCATGAATTCCTGGTGCTCGCGCTGGGCGTTGTTGACCATGGCGATGGTGGGCGCGGCGATGGCGCTCAGGCGGCCGATCTCGCCGGGATGGTTCATGCCCAGTTCCACCACGGCCGATTGCTGCTTCGCCTCCATGCGGAACAGCGTCAACGGCACGCCGATTTCGTTATTCAGGTTGCCGCGCGTGGCCAGGCGGCCTTCTTCGCCGTGGGCGGCGGCCAGGATGGCGGCGATCATTTCCTTGACCGTGGTCTTGCCGTTGCTGCCGGTGACGCCGATGACGGGCATGGCGAACTGGCGGCGCCAGTGGTTGGCGATCTGGCCCAGCGCCACCAGCGTGTTCGGGACAACGATGGCCGGCAGGGTCCAGCCTTCCGGCAGTTCTTCAACAACGACAGCGGCGGCGCCCTTCTCCGCAACCTGCGCGAGGAAGTTGTGGGCGTCGAAAACCTCGCCGCGCAAGGCGACGAACAGCGAACCTGCAAATACGTTGCGGCTGTCGGTGGAGACGCCGGCAAATACAACTTCACCGGAGCCAATCAGCTTGGCGCCGGTCACAGAAGGCAGAATCTGTGCGAGTGCTGCACGCATCAATTCGTCCTCATCATGGTTAAACGGGCCGACAGCGCCAACTGCGCGTGATCGGCGTCGGAGAATGGCAGTTTCTTGCCCTTGATTTCCTGATACGGCTCGTGGCCTTTACCGGCCAGCAGGATCACGTCCGGCTTGCCGGCGTGCTTGATGGCCGACAGGATGGCGGCGGCGCGGTCGTCCAGCGTCTGCACGGTCGATGCCGGGTTGTTGCGGTCCATGCCGGCGACGATCTGCTCGATGATGGCGTGCGGGTCTTCGCTGCGCGGGTTGTCGCTGGTGACCAGCACGTGGTCGGCCATCTGCGCGATCCTGCCCATCTGCGGGCGCTTGCCCGGATCGCGGTCGCCGCCGCAGCCGAACACGCACCACAGTTGGCCGCCACGGTCGGTGGCCACCGGGCGCAGCGCGGCCAGGGTCTTTTCCAATGCGTCCGGCGTGTGCGCGTAATCGATGACGATCATCGGCGCGTCCTGGCCGCCGACTTGCTGCATGCGGCCAGGCGCCGGCTGCAGCGATTCGACCGCCTCGATGGCGGCGCGCAGGCCCAGGCCCTTGGCCAGCATCGCGCCCATCACGCCCAGTGCGTTGCTGATGTTGAAGTTGCCGACAAAATGGGTCTTGACCAGCGCCACGCCGAGCGCACACTCCAGGTGGAACTCGGTGCCCAGGCTGCGGCTGGCGCGCATCTGGCTGGCGCGCAGCATCAGCACGCCCTCGATGTCCGGCTGCGCTGCGGCGTCGCGCAGCGTGTAGCCAATCAGCGGAATGTGGCCGGCCAGCGGCGCGCGCGTTTTCAGGTGCGCGATCAGGCGCAGGCCCATCGGGTCGTCCAGATTGACCACCGCCGTCTTCAGGCCGGGCCAGTCGAACAGCTTGGTCTTGGCGGCCTCGTAGGCCTCCATCGTGCCGTGGTAGTCCAGGTGGTCGCGGGTCAGGTTGGTGAACAGCGCGACGTCGAAGTGCATGCCGGCCACGCGGCCCTGTTCCAGGCCGATCGACGATACTTCGATCGCCAGCGAGGCGGCGCCCTGCGTGCGCAGGTCGGCCAGCGTGCGCGCCAGCAGCACCGCGTCCGGCGTGGTGTAGCCGGTGACGTCGTATTCGACCTCGCCGCGCGCGCGGAACAGGCCCACGCCCAGCGTGCCGACGACGGCGGCCGGCTCGGCGCCGCGCGACAGCGCGTGGCCCAGCCACACGGCGCTGGAGGTCTTGCCGTTGGTGCCGGTCACGCCGACGGTGAACATCGCCGCATCCGGCTGCTCATAAAACGCGTGGGCAATCACGCCGGCATGCTGCTTGAGCTTTTCGACGGTGATGTAGGGGACGGCCCAGCTGTCGTCCCAGGTGAAGCCGGCCGGGTCGAACACCACCAGCGCGGCGCCCTGCTCGACGGCGCTGCCGATGAAGCTGCGGCCGTCGCCGGCGTCGCCGGGGTAAGCGAAAAACACATCGCCCAGCTTGATGCGTCGCGAATCCGAAGCCAGTTGCGCGGTCGGCGCGAGCTTGCGGATGGCGGCGGCGATTGCCAGCGGGTCGAAGTCAGAAGTCGTCACATGTTCTCCTGTGATGCATTATCAGGAATGATGATATGGGTAAGGGTCGAATCGGGCGTGATGTTCTTGGCGCGCAGCGCGTTGGCGGCTAGCGCGGAGAACACGGGGCCGGCCACGTCGCCGCCGACGTGCACCGGGCCGCCCGGTTCGTCGATCATGACGGCGATGATGAAGCGCGGGTTCGACATCGGCGCCATGCCGACGAAGTTGCCGATGTATTTGGTCTGCGAGTAGTGGCCGTTGATGAACTTCTGCGCGGTGCCGGTCTTGCCGCCCACGCGGTAGCCCGGGACCTGCGCCTTGACGGCCGAGCCGCCAGGCTGCGTGACCATCTCCAGCATCTCGCGCATCTCGGCGGCGGTCTTGGCGCTGACCACCTGGGTGCCGTGCGGCGCCTCGGTCACCTTCTGGAACGACAGCGGGATGATGTCGCCGTCGCGGGCGTAGATCATGTAGGAGCGCGCCAGCTGGATCAGCGACACCGAGATGCCCTGGCCGAAGCTCATGTTGGCCTGCTCGATCGGACGCCACGATTTATATGGACGCACGCGGCCCGCCACGGCGCCGGGGAAGCCCCACTTGGGCTGCTGGCCGAAGCCGACCTTGGTGAACATCTCCCACATCTCCTGCGGCGGCATGCTCAAAGCGATCTTCGAGGTGCCGATGTTGGACGACTTCTGGATGATGGTCTGCACGTCGATCATGTAGTGCGGGTGGGTGTCGTGGATCACGTGGTCGGCGATCACCATCGAACCGGCGCCGGTGTCGAACATGGTGTGCGGCGTGATGCGCTTCTCGTCCAGCGCCAGGCCGACGGTGAACGGCTTGAGCGAGGAACCCGGCTCGAAGGTGTCGGTCATCACGCGGTTGCGCAGCTGCTCGCCGGTCAGCTTGGAACGGTCGTTGGGGTTGTAGGTCGGCCAGTTGGCCAGCGCCAGCACCTCGCCGGTGTGCACGTCCAGCACCACGGCGGCGCCGGCCTTGGCGTGGAACTTCTCCACCGACTCCTTCACCTGGGTGAAGGCGATGTACTGGATCTTGCTGTCGATCGACAGCGTCAGGTCCTTGCCGTCGTGCGGCTCGCGCACCGATTCGATGTCCTCGACGATGCGGCCCAGGCGGTCCTTGATCACGCGGCGGCTGCCCGGCTGGCCCACCAGCGTCTTTTGCTGCGCCAGCTCCATCGATTCCTGGCCCACGTCTTCGACGTTGGTGAAGCCCACCACGTGGGTCGTCACTTCGCCCTGCGGGTAGAAGCGCTTGTATTCCTTGCGGGTCTGGATGCCGTCGATCCCCAGCTTGGTGATCTGGTCGGCCACGTCCTGCTCCACCTGGCGCTTCAGGTAGACGAAGCCGCGGTCGGAGTCGAGCTTCTTCTGCAGCTCGGCGTTGCTCATGTCGAGCAGGCGCGCCAGCTCCTTCAGTTTGGCCGGCGGCGCGTCCTGGACGTCGTCCGGGATCGCCCAGATGGCCTTGACCGGCACCGACGACGCCAGCACCTGGCCGTCACGGTCGGTGATCTTGCCGCGCGTGGCCGGCAGGTCGAGCGTGCGGGCGTAGCGGATCTCGCCCTGCTTCTGCAGGAACTGAGTCGACAGGCCTTGCAGCCACAGGGCACGCGCGGCCAGGCCGGCGAAGGCGGCGAACAACACGAACAGCACCACGCGCGAACGCCATACCGGCAGGCGCACCGCCAATACGGGGTTCTTCGAGAACGGCACGCCCTTGGAGGCGGCCACGCGCGAGGTGTTCACGTTGCTGCCGCGGCTCATTTCGATTCCTCCGGCGTCAGGTACTGCGTGCGCGCGGCGGTCAGCGGCGTCATGTTCAGGTCGCGGCGGGCGATTTCCTCGATGCGGGCGTGCTTGCCCAGCGTCGACTGGTCCAGCTGCAGCTGCGCCCATTCGATGTCGAGCTGGCGCGCCTGCGACTGCGTGCGTTCCAGTTCGATGAACAGATGGCGCGCCTGGTACTGGGCGTTCACCAGCGACAGCCCGCAGGCCACCAGCAAGGTGGCCAACACCAGGTTGATCTTGCCGCTCATGCCGCACCCTTCTCAGGAATCGGCAGCCTGCGCGCCACCCGCATCACGGCCGAACGGGCGCGCGGGTTGGCGTCCACCTCGGCGTCGGACGGCTTGATCTTGGCCAGCAGCTTGAGCTCCGGCTGCGGCAGGTCGACCGCGCGGATCGGCAGCCGGCGGTCCGGCTGCTCGACGTTGGCCTTGGACGCGAAGAAGCGCTTGACCATGCGGTCTTCCAGCGAGTGGAAGCTGATGATGGCGATGATGCCGCCCGGCGCCAGGCTGTTCCAGGCTTGCGTCAGGCCGATCTCGAGGTCTTCAAGCTCTTTATTGATGAAAATCCGGATAGCCTGAAAGGTGCGGGTGGCCGGGTCCTTGCCCTTTTCCCGAGTCTTGACCGCGCCTGCCACGATGCCGGCAAGCTGTCGTGTGGTTGAAATTGGTTCGACTGCCCGGCGAGCAACAATCGCCTTTGCAATCTGAAAAGCAAACCGTTCTTCCCCATATTCTTTGATCACCTTTTCCAGTGTCTGTTCGGTTTCTGTGGCGAGCCACTCCGCCGCCGACATGCCGCGCGTGGTGTCCATGCGCATGTCGAGCGGGCCGTCGTTACGGAAGCTGAAGCCGCGCGCCGCGTCGTCCACCTGCGGCGACGAGATGCCCAGGTCGAGCAGGATGCCGTCGGCCTGCGCCACGCCGCGCTCGGCCAGCGCCGCGTGCATGGTGGCGAAGCTGTCGTGGACGATGGTGAAGCGCGGATCGTTAATCTGTTCGGCGGTGGCGATCGCCTGCAGGTCTTTGTCGAAGGCGATCAGGCGCGCGTTGGCGCCCAGTTTGGACAGGATCAGGCGCGAGTGCCCGCCGCGGCCGAAGGTGCCGTCGACGTAGACGCCGCCGGCGCGCGCGCCGTCCAGCGCCAGCGCGTCGACCGCTTCGTCCAGCAGCACCGTCCGATGCTGAAATTCCGGCACCGATGTAGTAGTCATCACGGAGCCTTAGAAGGAGAAATTGGCGAGAACATCGGGGGTGCCGGCTTCGATTGCCTGCTGCTCTTTTTCCGCCATCTTGGCGGCATCCCAGATTTCAAAGTGCGAACCCATGCCCATCATCATGACTTCCCGCTCCAAGCCGACGGCGGTGCGCAGCTCGGGGGCGATCAGGATGCGGCCGGCCGTGTCCATTTCGACGTCGGTGGCGTAGCCAAGGAAGATGCGCTGCCAGGCGCGGGCCTGCAGCGGCCACTGGGCGATTTGCTGGCGGTGTTGCTCCCACACGGGGCGGGGGAACAGCATGACGCAGCCGTCGGGATGGCGGGTCAGCGTGAGGCGGCCTTCGCACTGGATCGAGAGCGCGTCACGATGCTTGGCAGGGATGGACATCCTGCCTTTGGCATCGAGATTGATTGCGGACGCGCCTTGAAACACGGGATTACCTTTTGACCTCAGTTGGGTTAGCGGAGCATGATCGGCGTTTTCTGCTTTGCATCTCCCCCGCCGCTAAGTCGGGTGAAATTTCCCACAAAAAGACACTTTTTCACACAGATGCCCACTTTAGAGGAAGCAAGAATGACGGTCAAGCGCTTTCAGGCAAACGAAACAGCGATTTTAGTAATGAAATTAAGGACTTAGCGCGATTCCTTGAAGCCGGGTAGAAATAAAATAGTCAGGCAAATTAAGTACTTATATCAAAGTGTGAATGTGCTACCTCATCTGCGCACATGTGTTTGACGCCGCCCGGGGGCTGTAAAAGGCCGCATAAAATAATTGAATTAAATGCATAAAGTTGCAAAGCGCCAACATTGCAATAGCAAATAGTTATCGGTGGTGGACGGGCGGGAATGTGCGTGCGGAGGGGATTTCTTGCGGCAAGTCGCGCCGGTGGCGCGCTGAAGCGGAAAGTAAAACCTGGGTTCGTTGAGGGACATCACCGCGGCGCGATTCAACTTGTATAGACAAATTCAACCGCCACCGCCAGCCGGTATTATACGAAATCCGCCGGCCAAAAACGGAAACGGCAGCCGTGCGGCTGCCGTTTTAAGTGCTTCTTAATCAAGAATCAATCAGGAATCAGTCGTAGGTCGCGTACACCGTCACGCCGCTGAACGGGGTTTTGGCGTTCAGCATGATGTAGTACCAGTGGCCGGCCACTGGATTTGGCAGGTACAGGTTTTCCGCGTTGCCGGCGGTGGCCGACACCATGTCGAACGAGGCCACGCTCGGGTAGCGGTCCAGCGCCAGGTACAGGTCGACGTCGCCGTTGCCGCCGCGGCTGTAGACTTTGACGTTCTTGGCGCCGGCCGGCACCATCAGGTAGACATACGCCTGGCCGCTCGACGACAGGCCGGTGATGCCGCAGTTCTTGCCCAGGTAGCTGGTCGACGCGCAGCGCGGCAGCTGCGGTTCCGGCAGCGGTGGCTGGCCGGCGGTGGTGGCCTGGTTGACCCAGTCGGCGAACTCGGCGTCGTAGCTGGTGCCGATATTGCCCATGAAGCCTTGGTAGCCGCTGTAGTCGCCGACGCGGAATTTGCCCAGCACGGCGTCAACGTCGGAACGGTGGCGCTCGACCATGAAGCGGGTCGCCATGTAGCCCCAGCGATAGGCGCGGGTCACATAGTCGTTCATGCTGTAGGTGTTGCCGAAGATCTGGCTCAGGCGGTAGGTGCCGGTCTTGGCGATGTCGATCGCCACCTGGTTGTTATTCTTGAGCGACATGTATTCGGCGATGCCCTCGATCCACCACACGGTCGGCACCGAGGTGCCCATGTTGAAGTCGCCCAGCATGTCGAAGCGGCCGTCCAGGTAGTGGACGAACTCGTGCTCCAGGTTCCACACCGAGAACGCCGGACGCAGCCACGAAGCCTCGTGCGCGATGAAGCGCGCCTGGTTGCCAGGCTGGTCAGGCTCGCCCTCCAGGTACATGCCGCCGTTGTTGGTGCTGATGCCGTAGATGACCGAGGCGTACTTGCTGTAGTTGGCGTAATCGTCGAACACCACCAGTTCCAGCGAGGTGTTGTAGTCGTTGGCCACTGGCGTGCGGTTGGTCTTCAACATCTCATGCACATAGTTCTCCTCCACCGCCAGCTTGTCGCAGCTGTCCTGCAGCTGTTCCGGCGTCATGTCCTGAGCGCGGATGTGCAGCGTCGGGCTGCAGTCCTTGCTGTACTTGAGCACGGTGTTGGCCAGCTGGGTGACGTAGTCGCAGGTGCCGTATTCGCCGCAGTTGGCGTTGTCGTAGTACTTGACGGCCGAGGCGGCCGCCAGCCACAGGTCGCTGTCGGCGCCGGTCATGCTGGAGCTGGCCAGCATGGCTTTCACCATCGGCTTGATGCCGTCCTTCAGCGCCGGGTACTGCATGAAGCGGAACGCCTCGTTGGTGGCGTCGTTGAGCTGGTAGCCGTAGTAGTCGCCCAGCAGCGTCGCCTTGTTGGAGGTGACGAAGGCGTTCAGCGCGGTCGCGTACGACAGGTCGTTTTGCAGCAGCGGCACGCCTTCGGCGCGGTAGTGGGAATAGAACAGCACCGTCAGCGCCGACGTGAAGCCGCCGGCCGTGCTCGGGTTGCGCAGCGCGTCGACCGCGTGCGGATTGGTCGGGCTGTTGGTGTAGCGCTGCACCAGCGCCTTCATGCTGGGCAGGTAGTACGGCTCGTCATGCATATTGGTGATCAGGCGCAGCGCCTCGCCGGCGGTGCTGGTGGCCACCGTGTTGGGCACATACAGCGCCGTGCCGTCGGCCAGCTGCTTGATCGGCGTGCGCAGCGCCGCCTTCAGCGAATCGGCCGGCTGGGCGATGGTGCCGCCTTCGGCCAGGTAGTAGCCGGCGCGCAGGTACAGCGTCAGGTTGACCAGCTTCATGTTGCTGGCGTTGTAGTTGGCGGCTTCCTGCGTGAAGCGGCTGGCGATGGCGCTCATGTTGGCGGCCGAGTAAACCGTCGCGCCCTGCTCCGGCGTCAGCGAGAACAGGCCGTAGGTGCATTCGTAGTCCGGCAGGTTGGCCAGGTAGTCGGCCAGCGCGGCGCCGCTGTAGCTGGCCAGCTTGCTCATGTCCTTGCATTCCGGCGTGGCGCTCATCGGCGTCAGGCTGTTGCGCTGGGAGCGCGGCAGCAGGTCGTAGCGCGGCTTGGTGGTCGGCGCCACCTGGTATTTCTGCTGCTCGACCGACGGCGGCAGGTTTTGGCGCTGGTGCGGCATCGGCGCCTGCTTCAGGCGTCCGTGCTGGTCCACGGCGGGATCGCCGCCCTGGTCCGCATGAGCGGTAATGGTCAGGCTGGCCACGCATAGGCCGCCCAGATACAGGATGTTCCTCGATAACGACATGTCTGCCTCTTTTCTTCAAGAATAGTTATTGGTCTTTTGCCGCCATGTTTGGGCGGCTAGGAAATACTATCTTGATGAGTTTGCAAGGCAGACTGCACACCGGATGGCGGCCGGCGGTTCGCTCTATTTAAACAGCCGGGGGTGCGGGATCGGCACAGCGTTTGCGCGGAAATACCACACTTTGCGCGCGCGGACTGTGCTCAGGCGTTCAGTTCCTGCCACAGCGACGCCGCCGGAGCTGCCGCCGCCGGCGCGCGCGCGCCGTGGTGCTGGGCGCGGTACTGCACCGGCGTCATGCCGGTCAGCGCCTTGAACTGGCGGCTGAAGGCGCTGTGGTCGGAATAGCCGCAATCGTTGGCGATGTCGGCGATGCTGCGGTTCTGGTCGGCCTCGATCAGCGCCAGCGCGCCGTTCAGCCGCGACTGCAACAGCAGCTGGCGCGGGCTGTAGTGGAACACACGCTGGAACAGCCGCTCCACGCGCGCCAGCGGCAGGCCGGCTTCCTGCGCCAGCTGGTTCAGGCACAGGGGTTCCTTGTAGTTGTCGCGGATGTGCTGGGCGATGCTGGCGATCTGCCGGTACACCGGGTGGTGGTCGTCGGCCAGCCCGAGGTCGTGCGAGGTGCCGACCAGGCCGACGATGGCGCCGGCGTCGTCGCGCAGCGGGGTCTTGTGGGTCAGGCACCAGCCGTGGCGGCGGTTGGGATACAGGTGCAGCTCCAGGTGCTTGCTGATGGTGTGGCCGGCCTCGATGACCTCGCGGTCCTGCGCCATGTAGTTCTGCGCCAGGTGGCGCGGGTGCACCTCCAGCACCGTCTTGCCGACGATTTCCTGCTTGCTGCGCAGGCCGCAGCGGCGCACCAGCGTGCGGTTGGCGGCCAGGTAGCGGCCATCGCGGTCCTTGACGAAAAACGCGACATCGCTCAGTTCATCGAACAGGATTTCGATCGCATTCAACTCGACATTTTGCATCGCTGCTCCAGTTGCTTAGGTGACAAGACAACCAATATTACCTTATCCTTGCGCGCACTGGAACCTTGCCGTGAACCTAGCGCGTCACCTCCCAGCCGCGCGAGCGCTCCACCGCGCGGCCCCACTGCCCCAGCAATTCGGTGCGGCGCCCGGCCGGCATGGCCGGCTCGAAGCGGCGTTCGCACGACCACTGCGCGGCGATTTCCTCCTGCGTCTCCCAGAAGCCCACCGCCAGCCCGGCCAGATAGGCCGCGCCCAGCGCCGTGGTCTCGGTGACTTGGGGCCGCAGCACCGGCACGCCCAGCAGGTCGGCCTGGAACTGCATCAGCAGATCGTTGCGGGCCGCGCCGCCGTCCGCGCGCACCTCGGTCAGCGGAATCGCGTGATGCGACGCCGCCACATCCTTCTGCATGGCCGCCATCAGCTCCGCGCTTTGATAAGCGATCGCCTCCAGCGCCGCACGGGCGATGTGGGCGCGGTTGCTGCCCCGGCTCAGGCCGACCAGCGCGCCGCGCGCATATGGATCCCAATGCGGCGCACCCAGTCCGACAAAGGCCGGCACCATGAACACGCCGCCGCTATCGGGTACGCTGGCGGCCAGCGCCTCGACGTCGCTGGACTGCTGGATGATGCCCAGCCCATCGCGCAGCCACTGCACCGTGGCGCCGCCCATGAACACGCTGCCCTCCAGCAGGTAATCGGTGGCGCCGTCGACCCGCCAGCCGACCGTGGTCAGCAGCCGGTTGTGCGACACCACCGGATGCCGGCCCAGATGCATCAGCATGAAGCAGCCGGTGCCGTAAGTATTCTTGACCATGCCCGGCTTGAGGCAAGCCTGGCCGAACGTGGCGGCCTGCTGGTCGCCCGCGATGCCGGCCACCGGGATCTCCGCGCCGAACAAGGCGGCCCTGGTGTGGCCGACCTCCTCGCTGGACGACACCACCTGCGGCAGCATCTCCTCGGGAATGTCGAACAGCTGCAGCAGGTCGTGGTCCCAGCGCATCAGGTGTATGTTGAACAGCATGGTGCGCGAGGCATTGCTGACGTCCGTCACGTGGCGCCCGGTCAGCTTGTAGGTCAGCCAGCTGTCGATGGTGCCGAAGGCCAGCGCGCCGTGGCGCGCCCGCTCGCGCGCGCCCGGCACATGGTCGAGCAGCCATTTGAGCTTGGTCGCGGAAAAATACGCGTCCAGCTCCAGGCCGGTGATGTCGGTGATTTTTTTTGCCTTGCCGTCGGCGCGCAGCGCTTCGCAGGTATCGGCCGTGCGGCGGTCCTGCCAGACGATGGCCGGCGCGATCGGCTCGCCGCTCTTGCGGTCCCACACCACGGTGGTCTCGCGCTGGTTGGCGATGCCGATGGCCAGGATCTGACTGCCGTCGACGTGGTTGTCGTGCAGGACCTTGCGCGCCACGGTGAGCTGGCTGTTCCAGATTTCATTGGGATCGTGCTCGACCCAGCCGGGCTGCGGGAAATGCTGCGGAAATTCCTGCGCCGCGCTGCCGCAGATGTGGCCCTGATGATCGAATAGGATGGCGCGCGAGCTGGTGGTGCCTTGATCCAAGGCCAGTATGTATTTTTTCATCGGCAGAGTCCCCAGGAGCGCCGCGGCGTGCGCGTCGGTCCCGCGGCAGCCGCGAACATCGTTATTAGTTGAAGCAAGCCGATAGGCCGGATTTTGTTACGGCGCAGGCGAACCTGCGCTATGACAGCCATTCCTCTAGGCGCTGGATTACTCCAGCGCTCAAGCTTCCTACCCGCACGCTCCGCGAGCAGCATCATCGCGTGCCTATTTGGAATTGCACCAGGTGGAGGTTACCGCGTTTCACCGTAACTTAATACGCTCGTCTCTGTGGCCCTATTCCTCGCCTTATACCTTGCGGCTTTCAGCGGACGGCCGTTAACCGTCACCCCGCTCTATGGAGTCCGGACCTTCCTCCCGCCAGGCATTACGCGCTGGCCAGCGGCTGTCTGGCTTGCTTCAACCGCTATTGTACCAGTCCCCCCCGCCAAATCTGAAATTTGGTGTCGCCATTAGAAAAGCCGCCCCTTGGGCCCAGCCGTAGAATGCAGGATACCTATACCCATAAGGCCAGACATGACGCAACCATCCCGCACCGGCGGCCAGATCCTGGTCGACGCCCTGAAGATCCACGGCGTGGACACCGCCTTCGGCGTGCCCGGCGAAAGCTACCTCGACGTGCTCGACGCGCTGCACGACTCCGACATCCGCTTCATCATCAACCGCCAGGAAGGCGGCGCCGCCTTCATGGCCGACGCCTACGGCAAGATGACCGGCAAGCCGGGCATCTGCTTCGTCACGCGCGGCCCGGGCGCCACCAATGCCTCGATCGGCGTGCACACGGCGTTCCAGGACTCGACCCCGATGATCCTGTTCATCGGCCAGGTCGGCAACGACTTCGTCGACCGCGAGGCGTTCCAGGAAATCGACTACCGCCGCATGTACGGCCAGATGGCCAAGTGGGTGGCGCAGATCGACCGCGCCGACCGCGTGCCAGAGTACATCGCGCGCGCCTTCCAGATCGCCACCAGCGGCCGTCCCGGCCCGGTGGTGCTGGCGCTGCCGGAAGACATGCTGACCGCCGTCGCCACCGTGGCCGACACCCGCCGCTACCAGCCGGTGCAGGCGTCGCCGTCGGCCGCGCAGATCGGCCAAGTGCGCGCGCTGCTGGCCGGCGCCAAAAAGCCCCTGGTGCTGCTGGGCGGCGGCGGCTGGAACGCGCAAGCCTGCGCCGACCTGCAAGCCTTCGCCGAGGCCAACCACCTGCCGGTGGCGTGCGCCTTCCGCTTCCAGGACCTGCTCGACAACGCCCACCCCAACTACATCGGCGACGTCGGCATCGGCATCAATCCCAAGCTGGCCGCGCGCGTGCGCGAGGCCGACGTCATCCTCGCCATCGGCCCGCGCCTGGGCGAGATGACCACCGGCGGCTACGCGCTGATCGCCGCGCCGCTGCCGGCCCAGCGCCTGATCCACGTGCACGCCGACGCCGAGGAACTGGGCAGCGTCTACCAGGCTGAATTAATGATCAACAGCGGCATGCCGCAGATGACGGCGATGCTGGCCGCGATGGCGCCGGTCGATGCCAGCGCCTGGCAAGCCACGGTGGCCGAGGCCAAGGCCGACCTGGCCGCGTGGCAGCGCCAGCCGCCGATCTTCCAGGACGGCAGCGCGCCGCTGGACCTGTGGCAGGTGGTGCAGCAGATCGACAAAGTCGCGCCGCACGACACCATCATCACCAACGGCGCCGGCAACTACGCCACCTGGGCGCACCGCTTCCACAGCTACGGCGGCATGCGCACGCAGCTGGCGCCGACCAGCGGCGCCATGGGCTACAGCGTGCCGTCCGGCGTGGCCGCCAAGATCATCGACCCGGCGCGCACCGTGATCACCTTCGCCGGCGACGGCGAGTACATGATGAACGGCCAGGAGCTGGCCACCGCCGTGCAGTACCGCGCGGGCGTGGTCATCATCGTGTTCAACAACGGCATGTTTGGCACCATCCGCATGCACCAGGAGCTGCACTATCCTGGCCGCGTGTCCGGCACCCAGCTGCACAACCCGGACTTCGCCGCGCTGGCGGTGGCCTACGGCGGCCATGGCGAGGTGGTCAACACCACGGCGGAATTCGCGCCGGCGCTGGAACGCGCGCTGGCCTACGCCAACCGCGAGCAGCTGCCGGCAGTGATCGAACTGCGCTACGACGGCAACCTGATCACGCCAGGCGCCACGCTCGACACCATCCGCAAGAACGCCCTGGCCGCCAAGGCCTGAGCGCCATAAAAAAACCGCCGGCTCAGAGGCCGGCCGTGGTGGTCTGGCCGGCGTCGATCGATGGCGCCGGCTCTTCCTTTTCCTGATCCTTGTGCGGCTTGGGCGCCGGACAGGCGCGGCAGGCGCCAGCCTTGCGGCCGAAGTCCGTCACCCGCGCCAGCCGCATCGGCACCGCCGCGTCGCCGCAGTAGCCGCCGTCCAGCACCAGCGTGTTGCCGCCGTCGGCCAGCTTGCCGCTGATGGTGCGCTCGTCCTCGTCCGGCGGCTGCACCGTGAAGTACAGCTGCTTGCCGCGCGGGTCGATGTTGACGTCGCTGGCCACCACCGGCCAGCTCAGGCCGCCCGCCGTGTATTCATACAGCACCGTATCGACTTCTGAAAACCGTTGCAACGTGATGCGCTGCCCGCCGAACTCGCCGCTGTCCGGATGGATGCACAGGTCCGAGTACACCACCATGCCGTAGCGCGGCAGACCGCCGGCCGGCGCGGCCGGCTTGCGCGTCAGCTTGGGCGCGGCGAACACGGCGCAGGAGGCCAGCAAAATGGCGCCGGCCAGCGCCGCGCGTGGAGGAGTCATCATGGTAACGGCTTTCAGAAATGAACAACGGCTGCACGAGGCAGCCGTTGTGGATTCTAACTGATCAGATCAGATTAGAACGAGTGACGCATGCCCAGGTTGAAGGCTTTGTCGCCCGAACCAGCTTCGGTGTTGTTACCAACGGTGTAGCTGGCGCCGTTCTTGTTCTTGATCTTAGCGAAAGCAACGTAGGTGCTGGTGCGCTTCGACAGAGCGTACGAGTAGCCAACTGCCCACTGGTCTGCATCGTGGTTAGCGATTTCTTTGTCGTTCTTGCGGGTGTACGACGCCATCACGGTGCCGTTAGGACCGACAGGAGCGGTAGCGCCGATCAGAGCAACGTTGCTGTCGCGGGTAGCGGCAGGAGCGACTGCGTAGCCGAATGGGTTGCTGGTGTTAGCCAGTGGCGAGCTGTTGGTGCCCTTGTCTTTGCTGAATGCAGCGAAAGCCTTGACCACGCCGAAGTCGTAGTTAGCGGCGATCAGGGTGTTGCGGCCGATGTCGGTGCTCAGTTTAGGAGCAACGGTGTCGTTGTTGCGTGCATTGTAAGCAACGCGAACGTTCAGAGGACCGTTCGAGTAGCCGATCCAGGTGCCCAGTTGACGTTGTGCCGAAGCGTCGCCAGCTTGCTCGCCTACCGAGTAGGACACTTCGCCCTGGAAGCCTTCAACTACAGGCGACTGGTACACGATAGCGTTGCTGTTGCGGGTGTTGTTGCCAGCCACGCCGAACAGGTTCTTGGCGGTACCAGCGTAGCCCAGTGCGAACGGGTCAGCCACGTCGCGCAGGGTTTCGTAGTACGGGGTGTACTGACGGCCCAGGGTCAGCTGGCCGGCGGTGGTCGATTTCAGACCAACGTAGGACTGACGGTTGGCGATCGAGCCAGCAACATCGGACTCACCGGTGTCAACTTTAACGCCCGATTCCAGCACGAAGACAGCGCTCAGACCGCCGCCCAGATCTTCCGTACCTTTGAAACCCAGACGGGAGGCCGAGCCTACGCCGCTGGTTACTTTGGTGGTGTTGGCAACGCCGCCGCGCTCGCTCACGATACCGGCATCGACGATACCGTAGATCGTTACGTTCGATTGTGCGAACGCTGCGGAGCTGGTTGCAGCCAGGACGGCCATGGCGATAAGGGATTTTTTCATTACGTGTTTCCTTCAGTTGTGTTGCTGTAAAAAGGTAAAGCTAGTATGACGGCGTGTTCGGTTCTGTGCGTGAGGGCAAACTCCCCAGCTGCCACTGTGCGATCCCGACTGTGGGACGCGTTCACTTAAATTGCGGCCGATTCTATCGACGCCGGCTTTATCGCAGCGCAAAATGCGCCAGAGGCGGCACTATACTGATGCTTTGCTTGTCGATCAAGTGTAAAAGCGTTCATAGTGACCGCCCTCACCCCTGCCCGTTTTCAAAACAACAGTATTTTACTGCATCGCAATATTTCCTGCCGAGTCAGCCAACTAGCCCGGTAATTCCGCCCGATGCATCCATTGCAGCAGCCCGTTGTGCGGGCCACCCGAGTGGCCAATGCAAGCGCGACTACATCGTTGTCGGACCAAGTAAAAATAGCCGCTTTGCTATTTCTGACGCCATTTTATACTGAAGTGCCCCGGCGCCCGCCTCGACGCAATGGTAATAAGCTTACAACTCCAGACTTTGTTCGGAGTTTTCTGTAGGCAAAATAGCCCTCCGGCCAACTTTGCTCATAGTGTAAACGCTTTAGAAGTGTAGGAAATTTTGTCGCGCACGAAGGGTGTTGCGCTGCATCAGCAATTTGTAAGAAATTGCTACGTGTTGCAAATTGGAGACAAAGACATCAAGAAACCTTGCAAAATCGGCCGAGATGCCGTGCGAATCACTCCCCGGCCGTATGAATCCCGTGCATGCGGCGCCGCGCTTGATCCAGCGCATAAACCCGGGCGCCGGCGCGGAAATGTTGCTGGCAACAACAGTTTTTTTGTAAAGGCGCAAATTATATTGTCCACGACAAAACAGGGGGAAAGTCGTTAAACAGTTCATTAGTTCTGTATGTCAACTGTGTGTCGTGGACAAGGTCTTTCCCATAGAGCAAAGCGGGCCAAACCCGATAGGCGGCGCCATACTTTCAGGCGCAAATCGAATGTAAAATGCAGGTCGCGTTCCCCCGGCCCCGGCCGCGAACGCACTGTGCACCCGGACCCCGTGCCAACCCTCGCGACTGCCCCTAAATGGCCGGCGCTAAAGCCTGATGACTATTAAAGTTTCTACACAAACAGTTCCTAGCACGATCAGCGACGTCGAACGCGACACCGGCGTCGCCAAGGAAACCCTGCGCGTGTGGGAGCGGCGCTACGACTTCCCCCAACCGATGCGCGACCCGAACGGCGAACGGGTCTATCCGATCGAACAGGTGCACAAGCTGCGCCTGGTGAAACGCCTGATCGACCTGGGCTACCGCCCGGGCAAGGTGATCCAGTACAGCACCGCCGAGCTGCAGGCGCTGACCGGCCAGGCCACCGGCAGCCTGCACGGCGCCAGCGTGACGCCGCCCGCCCTGCAAAGCTACCTCGACCTGTGCAAGAGCCACCAGATGGAGGCGCTGCGCCGCAAGCTGTCGCAGGCGCTCCTGATGATGGGCCTGAAAAGCTTCGTCATCGAGCTGGTGGCGCCGCTGACCGCGCTGATCGGCGAAGCCTGGGCCAGCGGCGCGCTGGCCACTTTCGAGGAACACTTATATACCGAGTCGCTGACCGTGGTCATGCGCAGCGCCATCTTCGCCATGCCGCAGGCCAACGCCAGCAATCTGGGCGCGCCGCGCATCATGCTGACCACCCTGCCGCAGGAGCGCGACGGCCTGGGCCTGCTGATGGCCGAGGCTATGTGCGTGGCCGAGGGCGCGCACTGCATCTCGCTGGGCGTGCAGACGCCGCTGCTCGACATCGTCGAGGCGGCCCGTGTGCAGCGCATCGACATCATCGCGCTGTCGTTCTCGGTGGGCATGAACGCGCGCCAGGCGCTGGACGCGCTGGCCGAGCTGCACACCCGCCTGGGCGGCAGCATCGAGCTGTGGGCCGGCGGCGGCAACGCCGCGTTCAAGCGCCGCCGCCCGCCGTACGTGCGGGTCTACGCGCTGTCCGACATCAGCGGCGCGATCGCCGAGTGGCGCCAGCGCCACGTCGCCGCGGCCGGCTGAAAATCTTGTCATTCCGGTAGCATGGCCGGGCGGCAGCGCCGCGCTCTGGTAAAATAGCGCCATTTTCCCCGTGTCCGGCGCAGCCGGCCATCTGCTTGAAGCGCCCCCAACCACATGTCCATGTTTAGTTTCTTCAAGAAAAAACCCGTCGCCCCCGAAACGCCGCCGGCCGCCGCTCCCGCTGCCACTGCCGCCGCCCCCGCCCCCGTCATCGAACCGTCCGCCCCCGATCTGCCCGATCTGCTGCCGATCGAGGAACCGGCGCCCAAGCTGTCATGGATGTCGCGCCTGAAGGCCGGCCTGTCCAAAACCTCGAACAACCTGTCGATCCTGTTCGTCGGCGCCAAGATCGACGACGAGCTGTACGACGAGCTGGAGGCGGCCCTGCTGATGTCCGACGCCGGCATCGACGCCACCCAGTACCTGCTCGACGCCCTCAAGCAAAAGGTCAAGGACGACAAGCTGCTGGACGCGGCCGCCGTCAAGGCCGCGCTGAAGCAATTGCTGATCGAGCTGCTGACCCCGCTGCAGCGCCCGTTCGAGCTGGGCCGCCACCAGCCGACCGTGATGATGATCTCCGGCGTCAACGGCGCCGGCAAGACCACCACCATCGGCAAGCTGGCCAAGCACATGCAGACCCACGGCCAGTCGGTGCTGCTGGCCGCCGGCGACACCTTCCGCGCCGCCGCCCGCGAGCAGCTGATGGTCTGGGGCCAGCGCAACAACATCACCGTGATCTCGCAAGCCTCGGGCGATCCGGCCGCCGTCTCGTTCGACGCCGTGCAGTCCGGCAAGGCCAAGGGCCTGGACGTGGTGATGATCGACACCGCCGGCCGCCTGCCGACCCAGCTGCACCTGATGGAGGAACTCAAAAAGGTCCAGCGCGTCATCGGCAAGGGCATGGAGGGCGCGCCGCACGAGACGCTGCTGGTCATCGACGGCAACACCGGCCAGAACGCGCTGGCCCAGGTCAAGGCCTTCGACGACGCCCTCAAGCTGACCGGCCTGGTGATCACCAAGCTCGACGGCACGGCCAAGGGCGGCGTGCTGGCCGCCATCGCCCGCGTGCGCCCGGTGCCGGTGTACTTCATCGGCATCGGCGAGAAGATCGAGGACCTGCAGCCCTTCGTGGCCGCCGAATTTGTCGAAGCCCTGCTGGGATAAGCGCCCCCATGATCGAATTCCGCAACGTCTCGAAACAATACACCCCCGACGCGACGGCGCTGCGCGACGTCTCGTTCACCGTCGCCAAGGGCGAGCTGGTGTTCCTGGCCGGCCCCTCGGGCGCCGGCAAGTCCACCCTGCTGAAAATGATCGCCGCGGTCGAGCGCCCCAGCGCCGGCCAAGTGATCGTCAACGGCCAGGACATCGCCCGCATCAAGCCGGCCGCCGTGCCGTTTTTGCGGCGCAACCTGGGCCTGATCTTCCAGCAGCAGCGTCTGCTGACCGACCGCTCCATCCTGGCCAACGTCATGCTGCCGCTGCTGGTGACCGGCGCCTCGCGCGCCCAGGCCGAGCAGCGCGCCCGTGCCGCCCTCGACAAGGTGGGACTGCTGGAGCGCGCCGACGCCCAGCCGCTGGCCCTGTCCGGCGGCGAGCAGCAGCGCGTGTCGATCGCGCGCGCCATCGTCAACCGCCCGCAGGTGATCCTGGCCGACGAGCCGACCGCCAACCTGGACCGCGCCAGCGCCAACAAGGTGCTGGACGCGCTCAAGGCCTTCCACTCGGTCGGCGTGACCTGTTTGATCTCCAGCCATGACGAGCAGATGCTGGACGCCGCGGCGCGCGTCATCCATCTCAAGCAAGGCCAGCTGGAGGTGGCGGCATGACGCTCTGGTTCCGGCAACACCGCTACGCGCTGGCCGCGGCCCTGGTGCACCTGCGCCGCTCGCCTGGCGGCTTTTTGTTCAATATATTAGTGGTGGCGATCGCGCTGGCGCTGCCGTTCACCGGCGTCACCCTGCTCGACAACGTGCGCCCGATGTCCGAGCAGCTGTCGGTCGATCCCGAGATCAGCATCTTCCTCAAGCAGGACACGCCGCGCGAGCAGGCCGAGGCGCTGGCCGTGCCGCTGCGCCAGACGGTGCGCGATAAACAAGCCAAGATCGTCTTCACCCCGCGCGAGAAGGCGCTGGAGCAGTTGAAGGACAAGAGCGGCCTGGCCGACGTGCTGACCACGCTGGGCGAGAACCCGCTGCCCGACAGCTACGTGCTCAAGCTGGACGCCTTCCGCAACGCCCAGGCCGGCGGCGACGTCGACCAGCTCGCCGCGCAGATCCGCGCCCTGCCCGGCGTCGACACGGTGCAGGTCGACTCGGCCTGGGTCAAGCGCCTGGCCGCGCTGCTCAACGTGCTGCGCCTGGCGCTGCTGCTGCTGGCCGCCACGCTGGGCACGGTGGTGGTGGCTGTGATCTTCAACACCATCCGCCTGCAGGTAATGACCCAGCGCGAGGAAATCCTGGTGTCCAAGCTGATCGGCGCCACCGACAGCTTCATCCACCGCCCGTTCTACTACACCGGCGCGCTGCTGGGCCTGTGCGCGGGCGGGGTGGCGCTGGGCGCCGTGTCGCTGGCGCTGCGCCCGCTGAACGTGGCGATCGCCGACTTCGCCCGCCTGTACGCCTCCGAGTTCCAGCTGGCGCCGCTGCCGCCGCTGGCCATGGCCGGCCTGCTGGCCCTGTCGGCCGGCCTCGGCCTCATCGGCGCGCTGCTGTCCGTGCAGCGCCACCTGTCCCGCCTCAACTGATCCCTGATCCCTGATCCCTGATCCCTTTCCGTGCGCCCCCGCACGGAAAGGTCAGCCCCGCCCCGTTAGCATTAAGGCCGGCCTAAGCTCCAACGCGCATGCTTCATTAATCAGATGCCATGATGCTTAAAAACGTCATAGTATTTTTACTATCAAAGCGATTAATATCCGATGATTGGCACTCAACGAAGGAGAGTGCTAATATACGTGAACTGAAGAGCAAACAATTCTCTACAGAACCAAGAATCGTTAAAGAACAAGCAACATCATCGAGCGAAGGAATGAACATGACTATGTCCGCACCGACTGCATTGGTACCAGCCACCAATCGCGCACTGGGACTCGGGTTCACCGGCAACCTGGGCAACTTGGACGCCTACATTTCGGCCGTCAACCGCCTGCCGATGCTGACGCACGACGATGAAATCTCGCTGGCCAAGCGCCTCAAGGAAAAGAACGACCTGGGCGCAGCCCAGGAACTGGTGCTGTCGCACCTGCGCTTGGTGGTATCGATCGCGCGCGGCTATCTGGGCTACGGCCTGCCGCACGCCGACCTGATCCAGGAAGGCAACATCGGCCTGATGAAGGCGGTCAAGCGTTTCGACCCGGACCAGGGCGTGCGCCTGGTCTCGTACGCCATGCACTGGATCAAGGCCGAGATGCACGAGTACATCCTGAAGAACTGGCGCCTGGTCAAGGTGGCCACCACCAAGGCCCAGCGCAAGCTGTTCTTCAACCTGCGCAGCCACAAGACCGGCCTGGACGCGATGACGCCGACCCAGATCGACAGCCTGGCCAAGATGCTGGACGTCAAGCGCGAGGAAGTGATCGAGATGGAAACCCGCCTGAGCGGCCGCGACATCGCACTGGAATCGCCCAACGACGACGAGGACGACAAGTTCGCGCCGATCGCCTACCTGTCGTCCGAGGCCAGCGAGCCGACCCGCGTGCTGGAAGCCGAACAGGTGACCCGCTTGCAGTCGGAAGGGCTGGAGGAAGCGCTGGGCAAACTGGACGCCCGCTCGCGCCGCATCGTGGAAAGCCGCTGGCTGGCCAACGACGACGGCTCCGGCGCCACCCTGCACACGCTGGCGGAGGAATTCGGCGTCTCGGCCGAGCGCATCCGCCAGATCGAAGTGGCCGCGCTGAAGAAAATGAAGGGCGCGCTGGCCGCCTACGTCTGAGCCCCGCCGCCGCCGCGCGGCACCGAAAAAGCCGCCCGGCCCGCGCCGCGCGGCTTTTTTTACGCCGCCACCGCACCGGGTTTGACCCAGCGCTGTAAAGCTGTGGTTCGTGCGCCGGGAACGTGATCTTTTTGCTAAGCTTGCCTTCTCCATCGAAGGAAGAGGATCCCCATGAACTCCACACTCACCAGGCAGTTGATCATCCTGCCGCTGCTGGCGGCCGTGCTGGCCATGCTGCACGCCTGCGGTTCGGCGTCCGCCGTCGGCCGCCCCGCCGCCGCGCCGCAGCCGTTCGCCCAGACCTATGTGCTGACGCAGGGCGCCAGCGTGGCCATCGCGCCGGCCGCCGCGCCCGGCATCAGCGGGGCCACCGGCGCCACCGCCGGCGCGCCCAGCCTCAAGCTCGAGCGCGTCAACGACAGCCGCTGCCGCGTCGGCGCGGTGTGCGTCTGGGCCGGCTACATCAGCTACAGCTTCGCGCTGACCGCCGCCGACGGCACGACCAGCAACTTCGTGCTGTCCGACAGCATGCCCAACGCCCGCCCCAGCGTCACGCAAAACGGCCTGACCTTCACGCTGACCGGCGTCGAACCGCAGGCGGTCCCCGCCAAGAATGAAGCCACGCCGGATTATCGGGTAAGCTTGAGGGTGAGCAACGCCCCCTCATCCTAACCCGGACCCCGCGCCCCATGACCCTGCCTAGACGCCCCGCCCGCACCGTTCTCGTTTCCACCATCATCCTCACGCTGGCCCTGCCGCCGGCGGCCTGGGCCAAGGCCCCGGTCGCCACCGGCAGCGGCGGCGCGGTCGCCACCATCAGCGAGCCGGCGTCCAAGGCCGCGCTGGCCATCCTCAACCGGGGCGGCAACGCGATCGACGCCGCCGTCGCCGCGGCCGCCACGCTGGGCGTGACCGATCCGTTCAGCTGCGGCATCGGCGGCGGCGGCTTCATGGTCATCTACCTGGCCAAGGACAAGCGCGTAATCACCATCGACCACCGCGAAACCGCGCCAGCCAGCTTCACGCCGCGCGTGTTCCTGCAAGACGGCAAGGAAATGGACTTCGACACCGTGGTCGCCAGCGGCATGTCGGTCGGCGTGCCGGGCACCGTGCGCGGCTGGCACGAAGCGCTGGACCGCTACGGCTCGATGTCCTTCAAGCAGGTGCTGGCGCCGGCCATCGCCGTGGCCACCGAAGGCTTCGCCGTCAACGCCAACTTCTCGCGCCTGGTCGAGGAAAGCCAGGCCAAGTTCAGCATGTTCCCCGACACCGCCGCGCTCTACCTGCGCAACGGCAAGGCCATCCAGCCCGGCAGCACCTTGCGCAACCCCGGCATGGCCAAGGCCTACCGCGAACTGGCGGCTGGCGGCGTCAAGGTTTTCTATGAAGGCAAGATCGGCCGCGCCGTGGTCGACGCGGTCAACCAGCCCAAGGTCGCCAGCGGCGTGCAAGTGCGCGCCGGCCAGATGACGATGGCCGACCTGGCCAACTACGAAGCGCGCCTGCGCCAGCCGGTGCACAGCACCTATCGCGGCTACGACCTGTACGGCATGCCGCTGCCGAGCAGCGGCGGCATCGCCATCGCCGAGGCGCTCAACATCCTCGAAGGCTACGACCTCAAGGCCATGCCCCGCGACAAGGCCGAACATCTGTACCTGGAGGCCAGCCGCCTGGCCTTCGCCGACCGCAACGCCTACCTGGCCGATCCCGAGTTCGTCGAAGCGCCGGTGGCCGGCCTGCTGAGCAAGGACTACGCCGCCCGCCGCCGCGAGCTGATCAACCCGGACCAGGCCAGCGTGCAGGCGCCGGCCGGCGATCCGTACCCGTTCCAGAACGACCCGAGCGTGCCGCTGCGCCCCAACGCCAACAAGCTGCTGGCCGAGGGCGCGCACACCACCCACCTGACCGTGTCGGACAAGGACGGCAACATCGTCTCCTACACCTACACCATCGAATCGTGGGGCGGCAGCGGCATCGTGGTGCCAGGCTACGGCTTCCTGTTGAATAACGAGATGACCGACTTCAACTTCTCCGGCCCGGCGCCCAACGTGCCGGAAGCGGGCAAGCGTCCGCGCAGCAGCATGTCGCCGACCTTGGCGTTCAAGAACGGCAAGCCGGCGTTCTCGATCGGCAGCCCCGGCGGCGCGACCATCATCACCACGGTGCTGCAGACCATCTTCAACTACGTCGACCTGGGGATGAGCATGCCGGACGCGCTCAACGCGCCGCGCCTGTCCGAGCGCAACGGCCTGGCGACCGATGTCGAGCCGGGGTTCGCCGGCACCGCGCAGGCCGTGGCGCTGGAGAAGAAAGGCCAGCACTGGAACAAGCCGGAGGAAATCGGCGCCGCCAACGCGCTGGTGTTCAACCCGGACGGCACCGTCACCGCCGTCAGCGAAGGCCACCGCCACGGGGCCGGTAGCGCGCTGGTGCAGAAGTCGGCGCACTAGACACTCAATTGAAGACCGGTATCCGGGCGTTGGGCGAGCGGCGATAGGTCCAGTTCAGCGTCCGCAGCAAATCCGGGGATGCCTTCGCCATCAGCGCCTCCATCGCGCCGGTGGCGAAGGCGCAGGCCAGCGCCTGGCCCGGGCAGGCATGCACACCATGGCCGAAGCCGAACTCGCGCCCCTCGCCGCTGGGATCGCGGTTGGCGGCGGCCAGCACCAGCAACACCGTTTGCCCCGCCAGTAAAGGCGCGCCTCCGATCTCGCAGTCGCGCGCCACGAAGCGGCGCGTGTTCTGGATCGGCGGATCGAAGCGGCTGACCGCCCGCACCAGCACGGCCGCATCCTCCGCGCCGCTGCGTTCCTCCTCCGGCTGACGCGCCAGCGCCAGCACGCTGTTGCCGATCAGCCCAGCCGTGGCCTCATACGTCTGCGACAGCAAGCCGACCAGATTGGCCAGCAAACCATGCGACTCGCTCCAGCCCACCGCCTCGGCCTCGGCGATCACCTGCGACAGCAAGCTGTCCGGCGCCGCCGATGGCGCAGTGCCGCGCATCAACTCCTCGAAGCCCGCCAGCAGCGACAGCGCCGCCGCATGCGCGCGCCCGATCTGCGACGCATCGCTGTACGGCGACAGGCAGGCCACGAACTCGCCCATCCACGCCGCCACCGCCGGCAGCTGGCTGTCCGCGAAGCCGAGCAGGCTGGCCATCGCCGACACCGGCGCCTCGAACATCCACGACGCCAGTCCGTCGTCGCGCCACAAGCGGCCGCCGATCCGCCGCGCAAGCAGCTGAGCGGCCTGCGTGTCCACACCGGCCAGCGCCCGCTGCAAAGCCAGCTTCGGCTGCGCGTGCCGCTCGCCGTCGTTCATGCGCACCAGCGCGCCGAACACCTGCCCGGCCGCGCCGCCCGCGATGGCCGCCGGCACCGGCTCGGCCAGCGGCCGCACGCGGCAATCGGGATGCCGCATCACCGCCATCACATCGGTGGCGCCGGCGGCGATCCACAGGCCAAGGCCGGCGTCGAAACGCAGGCCTTGTGCCGCCGCCAAAGCGTCGTAATATGGATAGGGATCGGCATGCGTCACCGCGGCCAGCGCGTCTTGGGGATAAGTAGTATTCATGCGACAAGGATGCCACCAATTTCACCGCGATAGTTAGGCCGGCGCCGAAGTAAGCCCGCAGCTAAGCCGTGTTTAAGAATCAGCCAACAAACTAAGTTACCAACTTCGTCACCGATACCACTCTGGGGAATGCAATGAAAAACTGGGCGCGCGCCAACAAAGGCTTCTTACTGTTCCTGATGCTGTTCGGGATCTTCCGCACCGCCATCGCCGACTGGAACCCGATCCCGTCCGCCTCCATGCACCCCAACCTGCTGGAGGGCGACGTGGTGTTCGTCAACCGCCTGGCCTACAACGTCAAGCTGCCGCTGACCGACGTCGTCCTCGGCACCACCGGCGAGCCGCAGCGCGGCGACATCGTCACCTTCTCGTCACCGAAGGACGGCACGCGGCTGATCAAGCGCGTGATCGCGCTGCCCGGCGACCGCGTCGAGATGCGCAACGAGCAGCTGATCATCAACGGCCAGCCGGCCGGCTACGCGGCCCAGGGCGAGACCACCGAAACCGTCAAAGGCCTGGGCCAGCTGGATGCGCTGCGGTTGGGCGAATCAATTGCCGACGCCCGCGCCCATTCGATCCAGCTGATGCCGCAGGTGCAGGCCCGCCGCGATTTCGCGCCGCTCACCGTGCCGCCGGGCGAGTACATGATGTTGGGCGATAACCGCGACAACAGCGCCGACTCGCGCTACATCGGCCTGGTGCCGCGCGCGCTGCTGATCGGCCGCGCCGAGCGCGTGCTGGCCTCCGCCGACATCACCGGCAACTGGCATCCACGCACCGAACGCTTCGGCATGAGCCTCTACCCTGCGCCATAAAGCCCGTCTCGCCGCCGGTGCCCGGCAATGCTATGATGAATAGAAAATCTCATAACATTGTCGAGGTCAACATGATCGAATTCAAGGGACTGTCCAAAGTCTACGGCGGCTTCAATGCCGTCAAACCCCTGAACCTGACCGTCAAGCGCGGCGAAGTATTCGGCTTCCTCGGCCCCAACGGCGCCGGCAAGACCACCACCATCCGCATGATGATGGGTATCCTGGTGCCCAGCGCCGGCCAGGTGCTGATCGACGGCCTCGATTGCCACAGCGAGCCGGCCGAAGTCAAACGCCGCGTGGGCTACCTGCCCGACACCCCGATCTTCTACGACTACCTGCGCGGCCGCGAGATCCTCCAATTCGTCGGCGAGATGCACGGCTATCCGCACACCGAAGCGGTCGAGCGCAGCGCGCGCCTGCTGGGCGAATTCGGCCTGGAGGAAGCGGGCGAGGACTACGCCGTCAACTACTCGCTGGGCATGAAGAAGCGCCTCGGCCTGGCCTGCGCGCTGATCCACGACCCGGCGGTGCTGATCCTCGATGAACCGATCAACGGCCTCGATCCGCGCGCCTCGCGCGACGTGCAGGAGCGCCTGCTGGCGGCGGCCGCGCGCGGCGTCACCATCTTCGTCTCCACCCACTTGCTGGACATGGCCGAGAAGCTGTGCGACCGCGTCGGCATCATCCACCACGGCCAGCTGGTGGCCACCGGCACGCTCGACGAGATCCGCGCCGAGGCCTCGGCCAGCGGCTCGCTGGAGGACGTGTTCCTGAAGATCACCGACGAAGCCGCGGCGGAGCGCACGGAATGACGCAGCAGGCAGCACAAGCGGTGACGCCGGCGCGCGCCATCTGGCTGATGACAAAAATGCGCCTGACCCGCCAGCGCAACATGGTGGCCAATAACCTGTTCCGCAAATTCCGCAAGAAGACGCCGCGCGACGGCATCGCCGGGAAGAAGAGCAGCCTGTGGGTGCTGACCGTGGTCATGGCGCTGTTCATGTCGTTCTCCTTCGTCAGCCTGTCGCGCAACGTGGTGCTCAATATGGACTGCCACCTGGTGGCCGGCAGCACCTGCAACGTGGTCGACAAGGATGGCGAACACTATCAGGATCTCGAACGGGCCGCCGTCGAACTGCACAAGGCGCCGTTCCAGCCGGAGCTGGCGCGCGGCCTGACGATGGCCCTCACGCTGTTGTTCACGCTCGCCGTCCTGCTCCCGCTGGGCAGCAAGGAGCTGGCGCAGCCCGACTGGGACCTGGAGTGGCTGGTGACCATGCCGGTCGAACGTCCCACGCTGTTGTGGGGACGCCTGCTGGAACGCAGCGCGTCCAATATCAGCGGCATATTCGCGCTGATGCCGCCGCTCGGCATGATCGCGTGGTATTCGGGCCTGGGCTGGTTCGCGCCGCTGGCCGCGCTGGCGGCCTTGCTGGTGCTGCTGCCGCTGGCCGCGCTGCTGCATACGCTGGCCGACACCGGACTGCGTATGTGGCTGCCCGCGTCGCAGCTGCGCAACCTGCAAGCCATCACCGGCTTGTTCAGCATGCCCCTGATTTACTTCGTGATGGCGCTCGGCATGCCCGCCGCCAGCGGCTTCGTGCTGGATTGGGCGCGCGCCTTCCCCGCGTGGGCCGGCTGGACCCCGCCGGGACTGGTGCTGCAGGCGATGCAGGCGCCCAGCCTGGCGCAGGCCGGCCTCGCCATCGCGTTGCTACTGGCGCAAACCGCCGTGCTGCTGTGGGCCGGCGTCGCGCTGATGCACTACCAGCTGCGCAACGGCGTGGTCAACTCCGGCGCGCGCGAAAGCGTGCGCCGCAAGCCGCAGGCGGCATCCAGCAGCGGCGGGCGCCTCTCCAACGCCTTCACCCCGATCAAGCGCCGCGAGTTGCGGCTGTTGAGCCGCGACCGCAACTTCCTGTTCCAAACCCTGCTGCTCCCGGTGATCATCGTGGTCAGCCAGCTGGTCTTCAACGGCAAGCTGAATAGCTTCGCGGAGCTGGGCGAGCACCACACCATCGCCGCCGCCATCGCCTTCGGCATCGGCGTCTACATGCTGATGCTGTCGGCCTTCCAGACCCTGAACAACGAAGGCCAGGTACTCTGGCTGCTGTACACCGTGCCGCGCTCGATCGAAAGCGTGTTGAAGGAAAAGGCCCAGCTGTGGGGCGTGCTGACCATGATCTACCCGCTGATCATCGTCGGCATCAGCGCCTGGTACACCACGCACTTCGAATGGAGCATGCTGGCGTTGCTGCTGGTCGTCTTCGCCGGCTTGCCGATCTACTCGCTGATCGCCGTCTCGCTCGGCGTATTCGCCTGCGACCCGCAAGCGGTCGACGTGCGCTCGCGCGTGCGGCCCACATACGTCTACCTGTACATGCTGCTGGCCAGCTTCTACACCTGGTCGATCTACAGCAAGGTGTGGTCGCAAAAGCTGGTGGTAATGGTGCTGGTCGCATCGATGGCGCTGGCGCTGTGGCAGAAGGCACGCGACGCCCTGCCTTATCTGCTGGATCCCGCGGCCGCACCGCCGCCACGCGTCTCCACCTCCGACGGCTTGATCGCCGCCACCGCGTTCTTCATCATGCAGGGATTGATCGCGCTGTTCCTCGTGCAGGGCATGGAGCAACCCGCGCTGCCAGCGGTGACGATCGCCTTCGCCGCTTCCGGCGTGCTGGTCTACCTGCTGATACGCTTCGTCTACTGGCGCAGCAAGACCGCCGGCGTGCCGGCCATCCTGCGCGGCGGCGACATGAAGCTGACGCTGGGCTACGGCGCGATGGCTGCCGCCGTGGCATGCGCCGTGGGACTGGCCTACCTGACCGGCCTGCAGCATTCGTCGCTGTGGGCGGACATCGCCAAACAGTCGGCGGCATCGGCATCGACAGTCTCGCGCGGCTGGCTCCTGGCGTTGGCCGTGCTGGCCGCGCCGCTGTGCGAGGAGTTCATTTTCCGGGGCCTGATCTACGGCGGCTTGCGCCGCTCGATGTCCGCCATGCCCGCCATGGCGATGAGCGCCGCCATCTTCGCCGTGGTGCATCCGCCGACGTCGATGCTGCCGGTCTTCGTGCTCGGCTTGTGCGCCGCGTGGACGTATGAACGCAGCAAAACCCTGCTCGGCCCCATGCTGGTACACGCGGTGTACAACGCCGTGGTGCTGTCCTGGCAGTTCTGGATGTAGGCGCCGACCGCGCCGTGGCAGGAATTGACTGTTTTATGTCATCCTGCCACGACGCGCGCACCGGATAATCGCTGTCAAACCATACAGACAGGATCGTCCAGATGCGCAAACTGATTTACCTCTTCCTGCTGATCGGCCAATTGGCCACCGCTGGCGAACTTCCCGCCTACCAGGACCGCTTCGGCCGCGACAAACCGGTGATCGCCGTCGTCGGCGAAAACAGCGGCACCGAACTGACCGACTTCGTCATCCCCTACGGCGTAGTGGCCCGCTCCGGCGTGGCGCAGCTGCTGAGCGTCGCCACGCAAGCCGGCCCGATTTCCATGCGGCCGGCGCTGAAGCTCCAGCCGGATGCCACCACCAGTGAATTCGACCAGCGCTTCCCGCAGGGCGCCGACTACGTGATCGTGCCGGCCGTCGTCAAGCCGGACGACGCGGCGCTGGTGGCATGGGTCGCCGCGCAAGGCGCCAAGGGCGCGACCATCGTCAGCATCTGCGACGGCGCGCTGATCGTCGCCAACGCCGGCCTGTTCAAAGGCCGCCGCGCCACCGCGCACTGGGCCACCGAATCCTATCGCAAGGAGCACTACCCGGACACGCAATGGGTCAGCAATATCCGCTACGTCGCCGACGGCAAAGTCATCTCCAGCGCTGGCGTCAGCGCCGCCATGCCGACCGCGCTGGCGCTGATCGAAGCCATCGCCGGCACGCAGCGCGCCAACGAAGTGGCGCAGCAGGTCGGCGTGAGCGATTGGAGCACGGCCCACAACAGCGATATCTTCCGTCCGCGCCTGGGCACCAACCTCACCGCCTACATCACCGGCTACACCAATCAATGGTTCCACTCGCGCGACGAGATCGGCGTGGCCGTGGCGCCGGGCGTGGATGAGATCACGCTGGCCTTCACCGCCGACGCGTGGTCGCGCTCCAAGCGCAGCAAGGTCTACACGGTCGCCGCCAACTCGGCGCCGCTGCAATCGCGCTCCGGCCTGACCATCGTGCCGGACCGCGTCCTGGGCGCGGCCGACGCGCCGGCGCTGCTGCCCGACACCGCCGCCGCCACCTTGCCCGGCCAGGCGCTCGACCGCGCGCTGGAAGGACTGAACCAGCGCTACGGCCACCGCACCGCCCTGCTGGTGGCGTTGGAATTCGAGTATCCTTCCTACCACTGAAGTCCACCATCCACGTACCGCCATGCCATCGAAGAAAACCCTGCGCGTTGTGCTGCTAGCCTACGACGACATGAACCTGCTGGACCTGTGCGGTCCACTGCAGGCACTCGCCACCGCCAGCAAGCGGCATAGCGGCCGGGGGCCGGCGCTGTACGAAACCATCGTCGCCTCGGCCGACGGCGGCATGATCACCACCAGCGCCGGCCTGCCGGTGATGACCGTCGCCATCGCCACGCTGGATGGCCTGGCCATCGACACGCTGATCGCGCCGGGCGGCTGCAAGGGACAAGTGTATTACGCGCCACCGGCGCTGGTGGGCTGGATCGCGCGCCGGGCGCCGCAGGTGCGCCGCTTGTGCTCCGTCTGCACCGGCGCGTTCCTGCTGGCGGCCGCCGGGCAGCTGGAGGGCAAGCGCGTTGCCACGCATTGGGAATGGGTGGACCGGCTGCAAGAACTGCATCCCGGCATAAACATCGACGCCGACAAGATCTTCATCAAGGATGGTCCGGTGTGGACCTCGGCCGGCGTCAGCGCCGGCATCGACCTGACGCTGGCGCTGATCGAGGAAGACTACGGCCATCACGTCGCCATCGAGACGGCGCGGCAGCTGGTGATGTTCATCAAGCGCACCGGTGGCCAGTCGCAATTCAGCGTGCCGCTGGCGGCGCAGACGAGCGACGGTGGACGCTTCGACGATCTGCATGCCTGGGTCGCGGCCAATCTGCACGAGAACCTGTCGGTGGATCGCCTGGCCGAGCAGGCCGGCATGACGCCGCGCACCTTCGCGCGCAGCTACGCCAGCCAGCAAGGACGCACGCCAGCCAAGATGGTGGAGGCGATGCGGCTGGAGGCCGCGTGTCGCGCATTGGAGAAGACCGCATTGCCGCTGAAGGCCATCGCGGCCAACACCGGTTATGTGGAAGAGCAGAACCTGCGGCGCGTGTTCCAGCGCCAGCTGGGCGTGAGCCCCGGCCAGTACCGCAGCCGCTTCTCCGGCCACGGCACTGCCGCGCTCTAGTCCGCGGCACTGCCGCAGCCTAGTCTTTGTACTGCGGGCCGGACATCAGAAAGCCGCCGCCCTGGTAGATCGTCGCCACGTCATCCTTGGGCGGATACACGCCGGTATCCGGGAAGCTGGCAGCGAAGCGCGTCGAGCTGTCCTTCGGCTTGAAGCCCAGGTGCGAAGCCTTGCTGTTGTCCCACCAGCTGCCCGGATTGGCCGACGCGCCGAATAAAATCGTATGTCCCACGCGCGGCGTGAACAGCGAGCAACGCAGCGACTCCACCAGGTCGTCGTAGCTGAACCACGTCACCATCATGCGCGGATTGACCGGCTCCGGGAACGAGGAACCAATGCGCAGACAAACCGTCTCGATGCCGGTGCGATCATAGTAGTAGCGCGACAGCGACTCGCCGAAGCACTTGCTCACGCCGTACAGGCTGTCCGGCCGCATCGGGCTGTCGGCGTCGATGTAGTCGGTGGTCTTGTAGTAGCCGATGGTGTGGTTGGAGCTGGCGAATACCACGCGCTTGACGCCGTGCTTGTGCGCCGCCTCGTACAGGTTGTAGGTACCGGCGATATTGGCCGCCATGATGTTCTCGAACGTGTTCTCGGTCGAGATGCCGCCGAAGTGCAGCACCGCGTCCACGCCCTCCAGCAACTTGAACACGGCGGCCTTGTCGGCCAGGTCGCATTGGACGATCTCCTCGCCCTCGCGCGCTTCGCCCATGTCGCCGATGTCGGACAGGCGCACCACATCCGCCCAGGGCCTGATGCGGTCGCGCAGGATTTTACCCAGGCCGCCGGCGGCGCCGGTCAGCAGCAATCGTTTAAATGGCTTGGTCATGTCTCAGTCTCTGTTTTCTAGTTTTATCAGGTCACCGGGGCCGGGTTGAACAGCACCAGTGCGTTATGCAGCTTCCATTTTTCCGCCCACGTACGGCGCCCACTGGCGACATCGAGCAGCAGCTGGAACATCTCCCAGCCGACATCGGCGATGCTTGCCTCGCCGCTGGCGATGCGGCCGGCGTTGATGTCCATCAGGTCATGCCAGCGCGCGGCCAGCTCGTTGCGCGTGGCGACTTTAATGACCGGCACTTCGGCCAGGCCATACGGCGTGCCACGGCCGGTGGTGAAGACGTGCAGGTTCATGCCCGCCGCCACCTGCAGCGTGCCGCAAATGAAATCGCTGGCCGGCGTGGCCGCGTAAATAAGGCCTTTCTGCGTCAGCTTCTCGCCCGGCGACAGCACGCCGGAAATCGGGCTGCTGCCGGATTTGACGATGGAGCCCATCGCCTTCTCGACAATGTTCGACAGCCCGCCCTTCTTGTTGCCCGGCGTGGTATTGGCGCTGCGGTCCACGCCGCCGCGCTTGAGGTAACTGTCGTACCACTCCATCTCGCGTATCATCGCCTGCGCCACTTCCGGCGTCGACGCGCGCGAGGTCAGTTGATCGATCCCGTCGCGCACTTCGGTCACTTCGGAGAACATCACCGTGGCGCCGGCGCGCACCAGCAGGTCGGTGGCATAGCCCACCGCCGGATTGGCGGTCACGCCGGAGAAGGCGTCGCTGCCGCCGCACTGCACGCCCACCACCAGCTCGGAAGCGGGCACGGTCTCGCGGCGGCGCTTGTCCAAGGCCGCCAGGTTGATCTCGGCCTGCTTCATGATCGAGTCGATCATCGACATGAAGCCCACATGGCCGGCATCCTGCAAACAGACCAGCGCCGGCTCGGCGCCGCCGCCGTTCTGGATCGGAATCGAGCCTTTGGGGAACAGGCGCGCCGGCTGCAGCTTCTCGCAGCCGAGGCTCACCACCATCGCCTGCCCGCCGAAATTCGGATTGAGGCTGATATTGCGCAGCGTACGGATGGGCACCATCGCGCCAGGCGCGTCGATCGCCACGCCGCAGCCGTAGGTATGCTCCAGCCCCACCACATCGTCGACGTTGGGATACTTCGGCAGCAGCTCGTCCTTGATGCGCTTGACCGCGAACTCCACCACCCCCGCCACGCACTGCACGGTGGTGGTGATGGCCAGGATGTTGCGCGTGCCGACGCTGCCGTCCGGATTGCGGAAGCCCTCGAACGTATAGCCTTCCAGCGGCTCGGCCGGCGGCGGCAGGTTGGTCGATATCGGCAGGTTGACCAGCTCGCGCGCCGGCGGCATCTCCACCTGCGGCTCGGCGACCCAGCTGCCGGCGGCGATATCGCACGCGGCGTAGCCGATGGTGACGTTATAGCGCCGCACCGGATCTCCCTTGGCGATGGCGCACAACGCCACCTTGTGCCCTTGCGGCACGGCCTCCAGCAGCGCCAGGCCGTTGGCGAATACCGCGCCCGCCGGCAGGCCGCCGTCGTTGACGACAATGGCGACGTTATCGTTGTCGTGCATGAGGATGTAGCGTGGCGTACCCGCGCTGGTCGGTGTCGTCATTTGTCTTCCTTTTCCGGGCGCTGCGTCCCGGCGAACGTTGTTTTTTCGCGGTGTTTGGTGTGCTGCAAAGTGGTCAGGCCAGTTTCAGGCTGGCCAGCCAGGCGGGGTTTGTGGCCTGGGTGCCACAGGCGGGAACGGCTTGTTTGCGGGGCTACACCCCTGTAAACTCCCTCTTCCCGCGGCTGCATGACGATTTTAGTATGACAGCTAAAAATTAATTTGGCTAGTCCACATTGCATATTTGGTCTGACCACCTTAGAATGGCCTGACCAGATGGCAATATCAAAGCCACACTACGAAGACGAGACACAGATGCTGAAAAAGACTTCCGCTCCTGCCGACAGCAATGCCCACGAACCGCGCCTGTACCGCGTCGTGGCGGACCGCATCCAGCAGCTGATCCGCGATGAGCACATCGCCGGCGGCGAGCGGCTGCCGTCCGAGCGCGACCTCGCCACCAAGTTGAGCGTCAGCCGCGCCTCGCTGCGCGAAGCGCTGATCGCGCTGGAACTGGGCGGCGTGATCGAAGTGCGCGGCGGCTCCGGCGTCTACGTCAGCGAAGTGCCGGAACCGTCGGCGGCCGACCTGCCGGAGGCGGGCCCCGGCCCGTTCGAAGTGCTGTCCGCGCGCCGCCTGATCGAATCCGAGATCGCCGCCATCGCCGCCCGCGTCGCCACCGACGGCGCCATCGACGCCATCCTCAAGGCCGTCGTCGAGATGGAACAGAACCACCACCATTATTCGAGCAACGAGCAGGCCGACCGCAACTTCCACCTGGCCATCGCGCGCGCCACCGGCAACAGCGCGCTGGTCGGATCGCTGAACTACCTGTGGGACCAGCGCGGCCGCCTGTGGCACAAATTAAAAGAACACTTCCAGACCGAGGAACTGCGCCAGGAAACGCTGAAGGACCACCGCCGCATCCTGGAGGCGATCGCCGCCCACGATCCGGCGGCGGCGCGCAAGGCCATGCGCGCCCACCTTGAACGCGTGACCCGCACCTTCTCGCGCGGATAACAAAGAAGTAGCAGCAACGTAGTAGCGCAGGACCGGCCTCGATGCCGGTCCGCGAATAAAGCAATAAGTTATCGACCGTCTTGCGACCTACGGCCCGTGTCCATCACTGCGGCCCTCGTCTCAGCGGCACGGAGTACGCGAGGTGCTCCACTCACGTCCAGTGCTTGAACAGCACGGCGCATAACTTTATTCAAAAAGACGAAGGAGACTAGCATGAACACGTCCGATCACTCGGTCCAAAACCGTTACGCCCAACCCCGCCTGCTGCTGTCGGCCATCACCATCGCCGTGCTGACGCTGGCCAATCAGGCGTCCGCACAACAGAGCGGAGAACCGGCGATGACCCGCGTCGAAGTGACCGGCTCCAGCATCAAGCGCCTGGCCACCGAGGCGTCGCTGCCGGTCAGCACCGTCAAGGCCGAGGACTTCATCAAGCAGGGCATCACCACGCTGGCCGACGTCATGATGTCGCTGCCGCAGTCCGCATCGCTGGCGCCATCCAACGCCGGTTCCGGCACCAACATCAACCTGCGCGGCCTGGGCGTGAACCGCACCCTGGTGCTGCTCAACGGCCGCCGCATGGCCAACGAGGCGATCGCCGACGGCTACGCCAACCTGGACGTGATTCCAATGAGCGCCCTGTCGCGCGTCGAGATCCTGCGCGACGGCGCCTCCTCGATCTACGGCTCCGACGCCATCGGCGGCGTGGTCAACTTCATCACCAAGACCTCGTTCGAAGGCCTGTCGCTGACCGGCCAGGAAGTCCAGCCGGAGAAGAACGGCGGCGGCGACGAGCAGCGCGCCAGCATCACCTGGGGCAAGGGCAACCTGGAACGCGACGGCTGGAGCATCTATGGCACCATCGATGCCCACCAGCGCACCCGCCTGGCCGCGCGCGACCGCGCCGACCTGAGCTCCGCCGACCTGCTGACCTCCATCGGCCGCGCGCCGACGCTGGGCACCGGCGGCAACGCCACGCCGGCCAACTTCACCACCTCCACCAACAAGAACGCGCAGAACCCGTACGCCGCGAGCGGCTGCCTGGCGCCCTACTCCATCGTCGGCCAGAAGGGCACCTGCGTCCTCGACGCCAACGAATACGGCACCGCGCTGTACGCCAACCAGCAGGTCACGTTCTACGCCCGCGCCGCCAAGAAGCTGAGCGAAGACCATGTCATCAGCGTCGATTACTCGCGCGGGGAGGAATTCATCCTCGGCACCAAGAACCCGACCAACGCGCTGGCCGTCAACGGCGTAAGCGCCACGCTGCCCTCGACCAGCAAATGGTATCCAGGTAAAAGCGGCGGCGTGCCTGCCGTCGCGGGCCTGAACAACGCGCCGCTGACCCTCACCTGGGCCGTGGCCGACCTGGGTCTGGCCACCACCAAGGACGTGCAGCTGAACCAGCGCCTGTCCGTCATGGATGAGGGCACGCTGGCGGGCTGGGACTACAAGGCCGGCCTGGTGATCGGCATTTCGCAGCGCGACAACTACTACCAATCCGGCTATGCGCGCGGACAGGGCCTGCTGGATGGCCTGAAAAGCGGCGTGCTCAATCCCTTTGGTCTGCAGGATGCCGCAGGCCAGGCTTACCTCGACACCATCAAGGTCGACGGCGCCAAGAACCGCACCTCCAAGTCGACCTTCACCGGCGTGGACCTGACCGCCAGCCGCACGTTGATGGAACTGCCGGGCGGCTCGCTGGCGCTGGCGCTGGGCGCGGACTTCCATCGCGACACCACCGAGGACACCAAGCTGCCGATCAGCGCCGACGTCACCTACGCCAGTTCTTCGCCATCGCACGGCGAAGGCGCGCGCAACGTGGCCGCGCTGTTCGCCGAACTGAATGTGCCGATCACCCAAAAACTGGAATTGAACGCCGCCGTGCGCGACGACCATTTCAGCGACTTCGGCAACACCATCAATCCGAAGATCAGCTTCCGCTACGAGCCGACCAAGCAGCTGATGTTCCGCGGCTCGGCCAACACCGGCTTCCGCGCGCCGACGCTGTTCGACCGCTACGGCTACCGCCTGCCCGGCGCCACCGGCCTGACCGCCGCCAAGTGGGACGATCCACTCCTCTGCCCTGGCGGCAAGCCAGGCGTGGCCGGCACCGGCACCGCGCTGCCTGGCCTGGTCTCGTCGACCGTCTGCAATACCACGCTGCCAAAACAGACCGGCTCCAATCCGGACCTGGTGCCGGAAAAATCGAAGGGCTTCACGCTGGGTACCGTGTTCGAGCCGACCAAGTCGTCGATGGTGTCGATCGACTACTGGAACATCAAGATGACCAACATGCTGGCGAACTTGCCGGAACAGGTCTACTTCCTCGATCCGGTCAAGTACGCATCGTACTTCGTGCGTAACGCCGACCGCACCATCAACTACATCAAGAACACCACGATGAACCTGGGCGGCCAGAAAGCGGCCGGCGTCGACGTCTCGGCCTCGTATGCCTTCCCGCATACCTCGTACGGCGACTTCAAGGTGGCGATCGACGGCACCTACCTGACCCAGTTCGACAACCAGCTCGATAACGGCAGCCCTTACGTGTCGAACATCGGCCAGTTCGGCCTGGCCAGCAACGGCACGACCAGCAGCCTGCCCATCATCACCTTCCGCTGGAAGCACACGCTGAAGCTGAACTGGGCCGCCGGCAACTGGAACACGCAGCTGACCCAGAACTACAACTCCAAGTACACCGACCAGAACTTGGTGGCGCAGCAGTACTGGCGCAACATCAATTCGTACAAGGTATGGAACTGGACCACGACCTACAACGGCTTCAAGAACATCCAGGTCACGGCCGGCATCACCAACCTGTTCAACGTGAATCCGCCAGTGACCAACAGCAGCCTGTATAGCTTCGGTTACCTGAGCAGCGCCGCCAGCCCGATCGGCCGCGCCTACAACGTCCGCGCGACCTACACCTTCTGATGAGAGCACAGATGCATACAGACGAACAGCAAGGCGGTGGCCTGGGCCGCCGCCGCTTCCTGCAGGCGCTGTCGGCGGCCGGCCTGACCGGCGCCGCCGGCCCGGCCGCGCTGGCGGCCGGCGCCAAGGCGGCCGATCCGTGGAAGGAGGCGCAAGCCATCATCGACCGCTTCAAGCAGCCGTTGAAGTTCCGCGACGAAGACTTCGTGGTGACGGCCTTCGGCGCCGCCACCTGCGAAGTGAAGCCGGTGACGGCGTGGACTTCGTTCACCGAATCGGCCACGCTGCAAACCCCGGTGGCCGGCTCGCCCGACTGCTACCCGGCGATCGCCAAGGCCATCGAGGCCTGCCACAAGGCCGGTGGCGGCCGCGTGGTGATCCCGGCCGGGAACTGGCTGTGCGCCGGCCCTATCGTGCTGCTGTCGAACGTGAACGTGCACTTGAAAGCCGGTGCCCACGTCTACTTCAGCAACAACCCGGCCGACTACGCCAAGTATGGCGCCTACGATTGCGGCAAGAACGGCAAGCTGTCGATCACGCGCTGGGAAGGCAACGACCTGCTGAACTACTCGTCGATGGTGTACGCGCACGGCCAGGACAACATCGCCCTGACCGGCGAGGACTGGACCAGCATCCTGGACGGCCAGGCCGGCGTGGCCTTCGACGGCGACCCGGATTGCTGGTGGTCGTGGAAGGGTCGCGAGAAACCGAATTGGGCCGGCGACATCGCCGCCGGCACCGGCAACTACGTCAAGCACACCAAGGGCAAGACCGAAGTGCACGTCAATCCGGCCAACCCGGTTTCGCTGCGCGAAATCGCGCCGCACCTGAGCGAGGCGGAGGCCGCGTTCATCCAGGGACCGAACGACAAGTGGCGCACCGACTCCTACTATCTGCGTTCGCTGGCGGAAGCCCGCGTGCCGGTGGAGAAGCGCATCTTCGGCATCGGCCACTACCTGCGGCCGCACATGGTGCAGTTCATCAGCTGCACCAATGTACTGTTCGAGGGCTACCAGACCACCAACACGCCGTTCTGGCAGCACAATCCGGTCAACTGCCACAATATGCATGTAAAGAAGGTCTATGCCAACAGCATGGGGCCCAACAGCGACGGCTTCGATCCCGAGTCGTGCACCAAGGTGCTGATCGAGGACTGCCACTTCAACACCGGCGACGACTGCATCGCGATCGACTCTGGCAAGGGACCGGACATCCAGTTCGGCCCCGCCAAGGACATCGTGATCCAGGACTGCAAAATGCAGAGCGGCCATGGCGCGCTCACGCTGGGCAGCATCATGTCCGGAGGGATCGAGAATATCTACGCGCAGAACTTGGTGTTCGAGAACAGCAACTGGAAGAGCGATCCGCTGAACATCGCGATCCGCCTCAAGACCAATATGAGCCGTGGCGGCTACCTGCGCAATATGCATGTGCGGAACGTGCATATCCCGAACGGCATCCGCACCACGCCGGCGTTCTATTCGACGCTGCCAGGGTCGCTGATCCCGACCAAGTCGGTGGCCACGTCGGCGGGCGGCATCATCACCATCGACTGCGGCTACGATCCAATCAACGACAACGTGCGTATCCGTCCGCCGAGCGTCAGCCATGTGCGGATCTCGAACGTCACCTGCGCCAACGTCGAGACCAAGGCCGGCAGCTACTCTTGCTACCAGGCCGTCGTGATCCTGGGGCCTGTGGCGTCGGACTACAACGGTCCGGGCAAGCCGAAGGTGCTGCCGGTGTCCGACATCGAAATCAGCGACTGCGACCTGGGCACGCCGGTCAACACCGACAAGCCGATGTACCTGTACAACGTCAAGGGGCTGAAACTGAAGAACGTCAAGATCGGCGGCAAGGCTGTCAATCAAAGCTTCTCCGCCTGAGTCCAGGCGCCGGACCGCGATGCGGCCGGCGCCTTTTTTTTGTCCCGGATACCGAACATGAACTTTCACAGCCTTACCATCGCCACCGCCCTGATGCTGGCCGGCGCCAGCAACGCAGCCGAAGCGCCGGCCAAGCCTGTCCGCGTGATCCTGGTCGGCGATTCGACCATGGCCAACAGCAGCGGCTACGGCGACGCCTTCTGCGCGCGCATCAACCGCGCCAACACCTGCCTCAATCTGGCCAAGGGCGGCCGCAGCTCCAGCAGCTTCCGCGCCGAGGGACGCTGGGATGAGGTGGAAGGCCTGCTGCGCGGCTCCGCGGCCTATCGCGCCACTTATGTGCTGATCCAGTTCGGCCACAACGACCAGCCGGGCAAGCCTGGCCGTTCGACCGACCTGAAGACCGAATTCCCCGTCAACATGACGCGCTACGTGCAGGAGGTCAAGGCGCTGGGCGGCATCCCGGTGCTGGTCACGCCGCTGACGCGCCGCAGCTTCACCAACAAGGTCCTGGAAAACAACCTGCTGCCTTGGGCCGACGCGGTGCGCACCGTCGCCGCCACGCAGCACGTCGCGCTGCTGGACCTGAATGCCGACAGCTACGCCGCCGTGCAGGCGATGGGCGAGGACGAGGCGGATACGCTCGCCGTGGCGCCGCGTCCCGAGAAGATCACCGAGGCCGCGCTGGCGGCCGGCAAAGTGGAAGTGGCCGGCGCGGCGAAATCCGCGTTCGACCGCACGCACGTCGGCGCCAAGGGCGCGGCCTACTTCTCGCGCATGGTGATGGAAGAGATGAAGCGCGCCTTGCCGGAGACGGCGGGCCAGTTCAAACCGGAGAGCGAGCAATGACGAGACAGTTGTCGCCGGCCGGCATCGCCTTCCTGCTGGCCGCTTCCGGCGTCAGCACCGTTCATGCGCAGGACACGCGCAAGGTAGCGGAACCGATTGCGCCGGCGGCTTGCGCCATCCTGACCGCCTCCGACGACGCCGTCGGCAAGGACGACACCACCCGCATCCAGAGCGCCATCGACAAATGCGCGGCCGGGCAGGCGGTGCGCTTGTCCTCTCAAAATGAGAAGCACGGTTTCGTCGCCGGCCCGCTCGTGCTGCGCAACGGCGTCAGCCTGCTGATCGATGCGGCGACCACGCTGTACGCCAGCACCAACTCCAAACTGTTCGATCGTGGCGCCGGCACTTGCGGCACGGTGGACAAGCTGGGTAAAGGCTGCAAACCCTTCATCACCGCCGACAAGACCAAGGGCAGCGGCATCTTCGGCGAAGGAGCGGTTGATGGCCAGGGCGGCCACGTGGTCGACGGCACCAACGAATCATGGTGGCAGCTGGCCCGCCGCGCACAGAAGGAGGACGCGCGCCAGAACGTGCCTCGCCTGATCGAAGTCAATGGCTCACAGGACTTCACGCTGCACAAGATCACCTTGCGCAATTCGCCCAACTTCCACGTCACGCTGAACAACGTGGACGGCTTCACCGCGTGGGATATGCGCATCGATACGCCGTCCACCGCGCGCAATACCGACGGCATTGATCCCATCTCGTCGCGCAACATCACCATCGCCTACAGCCATATCCGCACCGGTGACGACAACGTCGCCATCAAGGCCGGCGGCAATGGACCGACGGAGAATGTCTCCATCCTGCACAACCATTTCTACAGCGGTCATGGCATGTCCATCGGCAGCGAGACCAATGGCGGCGTGCGCCGCGTGCTGGTGGAGGATCTGAGCATGCACGGCACCACATCCGGCCTGCGCATCAAGAGCGACGTCTCGCGCGGCGGCGTGGTGGCCCAGGTCAGCTACCGGAACGTCTGCCTGCGAGACGTCAAGACGCCGATCGACATCAGCACGCACTACAATCCAAACGCCGAGGGCTCGCTGATTCCGGTCTACACCAACATCGCCCTCGACGGCGTGCATAGCGTGACGCCAGGCCGCGTGATCATGCAAGGCTACGACGCACAGCATCCGCTGCAGGTCACGCTGCGCGACGTCGGCATCGCCGGCAAGGCCGATAAGGCCGACCGACGGATCGAATTCGCGGAGCTCAGGGGCGAAATCGCCACCGCTCTGGCAGCCGCCTGCGCCGAGCACTTTACCGCCTTCCCTGCCGCCACCACGGCCAATGGGGCCACTGCGACCACAGGGTCCGCAGCGACTGCGGCACCCGCCACGACGGCCGCAACTGGCGCAACGGCCACCACGCGGCCGCAACTCACCATCGAACAATCCAGGCAGTACGCGTACACCGAAGTGCTGAAGTACGTCGGCGCCGCCGGCAAGGAAACCATCGATCCGTGGGACCCGCTGGCGGACCCGCTGGCAAAAGGCGCGGCCTTCACCCCCGACTACATCGTCGACAAGGCCGCCAGGGCCGACGGCGTCAAACTGTTCCACACCGTGCAGGAAGCCGTCAGCCGCGCGGTCGCCGACAGCAAGGACCATCCTGCCAAACGGCTTTATATGCTGCTCAAGCCTGGGACCTACGCGGAGCTGGTCTACATCCCCGCCTCCGCCGCGCCGATCACCATGTACGGCGAAGGCAAGGACGCAAGCGCCACCAGGATCACCGCCAAACTGGACGCATCCAACACCGGCGCCGACTACGCCCGGCAGTACGAATCACAATTCGCCAAGGCCGCGCCGGCGGTGCAGGCGATGTACGCATCCATCAAGGACCGCACGCAGATAGGCACCTTCGGCACCGCCACCGTCTGGGTTCAGGACAATGGTTTCCAGGCCCGTAACCTGACCTTCGAAAACGGCTACAACAAGGACACCGGCAATGCCCGCGCCGAAGCGCTCCCCAACATCAACAACATCCACCACCAGGCGCTGGCGCTGCAAGTGGACGGTGCCGACAAGGCGCAATTCGAAAACATCCGCCTGATCGGCTTCCAGGACACGCTGTACCTGAAGTCTCCGCAGGTCGCGACTACCTCGCGCAGCTTCTTCAACAACTCCTACATCGAAGGCGACGTCGATTTCATCTTCGGCGACAGCACCGCCTACTTCCACCAGACCGAAATCAAATCGCTGGGCGACCGTGGCCTGTCCTACGCCGCCGCGCCGGACACCCACGTCAAAACCCGCTACGGCTTCGTCTTCGACAACTGCCGTTTCACGCGCGACGCCTCGCCCAATGCACACAACGGCGCGTTCTACTTGCTGCGCCAATGGTTCCACAACTCGCGCTGCACGCCCTACGACAAAGTCCCCGTCGACGGCTACGCCTGCACCTTCGGACCAAGCAATGGCTACCAGGCGCCCAAAGGCACTATCGCCAGGAACTCGCTGGAAGCGGTCGGGAAAATGGTGGTCATGAATTCGCGCATCGGCGCGCACATCAACCGCACATCGCCATGGTCGGACTGGAACAAGAAAGGAACGCTGGCCTACCGCCCGGTCCAATACAACTCCGACGACCATTGGAACAACCTGGTCAAAGCCGGCATCGATCCCGTCACGGATCTCGGCTACACCGCAAAACCATCGCCGGCGGAGGTCTTCCTCGGTGAGTTCAACAATTCGAACGAATAGGAATCACCGCATGACGATCAACACCCAGCGCCGCAACCTGATGAAAGCCCTGCCCGCAGCCGCAGGCCTGTCGCTCGGCGTGCCGGCGCGCGCCGCCACCGCGCCCGATCCGTGGCTGCAGGCGCAGGCCATCATCGACCGCGTCTCCAAGCCGCTCACCTTCCGCAAACAGGACTTCGCCATCACCGCCCACGGCGCGCGTACCTGCAAGCTGACCAAGGTCAAAGCCTGGATCTCGTTCGAAGAACAGGACACCGTCGACACTCCGGCCGCCGGATCGCATGACTGCTACGCCGCCTTCAAGGCCGCCATCGCCGCCTGCCATAACGCGGGCGGGGGCCGCGTGCTGGTCCCCGCCGGGAACTGGTACTGCGCCGGCCCGATCGTGCTGCGCTCGAACGTCAACCTGCACCTGAGCGCGGGTGCCCACATCTACTTCAGCAATAACCCAGCGGACTACGCCAAGTACGGCGACATCGATTGCGGCAAACAGGGCAAGCTGTCGATCTCGCGCTGGCAGAGCAACGACTGCCTGAACTTCTCGTCGATGATCTACGCCTACGGCCAGGACAACATCGCCTTGACCGGCGACGACTGGACCAGCACCCTGAACGGCCAGGGCGGCATGCCGTTCAACGAACAAGGCGACTGCTGGTGGACATGGAAAGGAAAACTCAAAACGCTGAACGCGGTGGCGCAAGGCTCGACGCCCAATTTCACCAAAGGGAAAATGTCGGAGAACACCGAGAACCCGATGAACGCCGAATCGCTGTCCACCATCGCGCCGCAGCTCACCGAAGCGGAACGCCTGCTGATACAAGGCGAAGGCGCCCGCTGGCGAGCGGACGCGCAGTATCTGCCGGCGCTGTCGGAGGCGGGCGTACCGCTGTCCCGCCGCGTGTTCGGTTTGGGCCACTACCTGCGCCCGCCGATGATACAGCTGATCGGCTGCACCAACGTGCTGCTGCAGGGTTACCACGTCACGCACACGCCGTTCTGGCAGCACCACCCTGTCCACTGCCGCAACCTCGTCATCCGCAAGGTGCACTGCGAAAGCCTGGGTCCCAACAGCGACGGCTTCGACCCCGAGGCCTGCGACCATGTGCTGATCGACGGCTGCACCTTCGACACCGGCGACGACTGCATCGCCATCAAGGCCGGCAAGGATCTCGATACGCAGTATGGACCGTCGCAGAACATCGTGATCCAGAACTGCACCATGCAGAGCGGCCATGGCGCCGTCACGCTGGGCAGCGAGATGGCGGGCGGCATCCAGAACGTGTACGCGCAGAAGCTGGTTTTCCAGAACATCAACTGGGCCACCAATCCGCTCAACACCGCGATCCGTTTGAAGACCAACCTCAATCGCGGCGGCTACCTGCGCAACTTCTATGTGCGCGACATCTCGATACCGAACGGTGTGCAAACCAGTCCTTCGTTTTACGCATCGCTGCCAGGATCGCCGATTCAATCGAAGACCGTCGCCACGGCGGCCGGCGCCATCGTCACCTTCGACTGCGACTACACGCCGATCAGCGACAACGTCCGCACACGGCCGCCGGTGGTCAGCAACGTCCATATCTCGAACGTCAAGGTCGGCGACGTGAAGACCAAGGATGGCAAAGTAGTCTCGTGCTACCAGGCGATCGTGATCCTCGGCCCGGTGGCTTCGGACTACAACGGCCCGCTGCCGATGCCCGCCGTCGTTCCCGTCACCGGCGTCACCATCTCCGACTGCGACTTCGGCACGCCCGCCAACATGGAGCAGCCCTGGTACCTCTACAACGTGCAGGGCCTGAAGCTGGACAATGTCACCATCGGCGGCAAGGTTCACAACACCACGCTGTCCGCCTGAAGTTCAACGGTGCCATTACAAGTTGGTAATTAATTATTGATTGACCATTTTGATATCAAAAAATTAAACTATCCGGGATAAGTGCGACGCCGTCGCACTTTAACTGGAGGGTATGGTCATGTCGCAAACAGGGCAATCCGAAGTCAACGTGCGGCCGGTGGTAGGCGGCGGCGGTTTCTCCACCTGGCGATGCTGCCTGGTGGCGGGCGTGCTGCTGGCCTTTTCATCTGCAAGCTACGGCAACGACGCCGACGTCAAACAACTGCCGCAGGGATGGACGACGCTCACAGCGGACGCGGGGTTGACGGTGTCCGGAACATTCCAGCAGGCTGGCCATACCGACACTGCGATCGTCGTGCAGAATGGCCAAGCCGGTGCCTACGGTTTGGCCGTGCTGCCGGGGGCTGCAGGCGATGGCGCCGCCAGCATCGTCAAGACCTTCAAGGACATCAAGGCCAATCCACCGCACCTGTCGCTGGTTAAGCCGGGCAGTTACCAGCCCGTGTGCCATGGCGGCGAAAGCTGCGCGCCGCTCGCCATCGCCAACGAGTCGATCGGTCTGTGCTTCGGCGAAGCCAGCTGCGAGATCATCTACTACGCTGACGGCGCGTATCACGAGATCCACATAACGGACTGAGCTCACCCTTGGCGTGAGTGGGATTCGTCTATACTGGCGGGACATTCACGTCCGGGGATCGGCCATGCGTTCACTGCTCTTGCTGCTGTTGTTGCCCGTCGCCGCGCAGGCGGCTCCTGTTGAAGCGCTCAAGCCGATGGGCTTTCTGGCGGGGCATTGCTGGAAGGGTGATTTCCCGGAGGGGAAGCAAAGCGATGAGCATTGCTTCCAGTGGCAATACGAGGGCAACGTGCTGCGCGATGTGCACACGGTGCGCACGCCGGGCAAGCCGGACTACGTCGGCGAAACGATCTACTACTACGATTCGGCGGCCAAACAGGTGGCTTTCCTGTACGTGGAAAACGGCGGTGGCTACAGCCGCGGCACGATGACGCCCACCGCCACCGGCCTGGAATTCCCCGCCACACAATACGTCGCCGACGGACAGTCCCTCACCTACCGCGTCCGCTGGACACCCTCCGGCCCCGACGCCTACGAAGCCTTCAGCGAAATGTACATCAAGGAGAAATGGGTAACGCAGTTCAAGCTGGTGCTGAAGAAGCAGTGAAATGACCAAACGGACGGACTAGGGTGTGACGTGGAAATAGTCGATGTCGACGTGGCCGCCGCCCATGGCGAACAGGCCCATTTGCGCGCCTACCCAGCGGCCCATGCGGGCGGTGAAAGGCTGGCCGATGATGACGTAAGTCTGCTCATCGCGGCTGTATGAGAAGGTCGTTACGCCGCCTGGCCGCGCCTGCATGCGCAGCCATATCTGCGACCCCGCCAGCTCGGCGCTGGCCTCCTCGCGCTCAACGCACGCGGCATCGGCTTTGTGGCAGCTGACCAGCGCCAGCCTGGTCTTCCCGCCTTCGCGACGTGCGCCCAGCCAGGCGTAATCGGCACCGTACATGATCAGGCCAGCCTTACCGCCTTCGCCCAACGCGCCCACGTCCATCCGCGTGGTGACGGTGAATGATTCTGCCGGGAGCTTTTGCAGCAGCAGCGACGGTGCGTCCCACAGATTGCGTCCGCCCTGCTCCTGCTGGCCATATAGCCGAAAATATCCAGCGTGCGCGGATAGCGAATACCACTCCGGCTTCCAGTTCGCATTCCACTGCCATTGCAGGCCGAGCGAGGCGCCGTCGAATGCATCGCTGGTGGCCGGCGCCGCAGCGGCATGGCCTGCAACCGGCTTGCGATACCGCGACACCGGCTGGCCTGTGCCGCTGCCGTCGACATCCTCGCCGATCACCGGCCAGCCGTCGCGCCAGTGCATCGGCTGCAGATGCACCACGCGGCCATAGGCGCGCTTGTCCTGGAAGTGGAGGAACCAGTCCTCTCCCGCCTGCGTGCGCACCCACGCGCCCTGATGCGGACCGTTGACCGGCGTGTGCCCTTGCGCCATCACGATCCGGTCCTCATATGGGCCGTCGATGCGACGCGAGCGGAACACCGACTGCCAGCCGAATTCCACACCGCCCGCCGGCGCGAACACGTAGTAGTAGCCGTCATGTTTGTACAGCTTCGGACCTTCCAGCGTGGTGTAGTTGGGCAGCCGGTTGCCGTCGATGACGGTCTTGCCGGCGTCGTCCAGCATGCGGCTGGCGTCCGGCGCCATGCGGCGCAAGGTCAGTTGATTGGCGATGCCGGCACGGCTCTTGGCCCACGCGTGCAGCAGATAGGCCTGGCCGTCGTCGTCCCACAGCGGCGTGGGATCGATGATGCCTTTGCCCGCCAGCAGAAGCCGGGGCGCTGTCCACGGGCCGGCGAATTCGGTCGCCGTCATTACGTAGACGCCGAAATCGGGATCGGGATAGAAGATCCAGAATTTGCCGTCGTGGTAGCGCAGGCACGGCGCCCACACGCCCTTGCCATGCTGCGGCGATGCGAAGACATCCAACGGCACCTGCTGCGGCAAGGCGTGGCCGACCAGCGTCCAGTTGACCATGTCCGGAGATTGCAGCAGCGGCAGGCCCGGTGCGTTGTTGAAACTGGAGGAAGTCAGGTAGTACATGTCGCCGACGCGTATCGCATCGGGATCGGAATAGTCGGCGTGCAGTACCGGGTTTTGATAGCGGCCGTCGCCCAAGTCGGGCATCCACGCCTGCTGCGTTGGCCGCACGGCAGGCGCGCCGCAGGCTGCAAGCAAGGCGACCAGCAAGGCCGCAAACAACAAGGGCAGAAGCCTGTTCAGCGCCTGCCCTTTCATTACAATCCGAACGGCGTTTCCGCCACGCCCTGCACGCCAGGCCGCAGCAGCACGACCGCGCCGCCCCACTCCGCATCCTCCGGCTTGCCGGAGACGATGGAGGTGACCATCAACGTATCCAGATCCTTGCCGCCGAACGCGCACATGGCCGGCTTGAGCATCGGCACGTCGATGCGGCGATCCAGCTTGCCGTCCGGCGTGAAGCGCAGCACATAGCCGCCGTCGTTCCCGCAGATCCAGTAGCAGCCGTCGCTGTCGATGGCGGCGCCGTCGGGACGGCCCGTGTACTCCGCCATATCGGCGAACACGCGGCGGCCGGACGGCACGCCGTCGTCGATGTCGTAATCGAAGGCCCACACCATGCGCCGCGCCGGATGCGAATCCGACAGGTACATGGTGCGGCCGTCCGGCGAAAACGCCAGGCCGTTCTGCGTGAGCAGTTCCGACACCATCGGCGCCGAAATGCCGCGCGCGGCGTCATAGCGATACAGCTCGCCGACCGCGCGCGCGGCCGACATATCCATGAACATGGTGCCGCTCCAGAAGCGCCCCTGACGGTCGCAGCGGCCATCGTTGAAGCGCATGCCTGCACCCAGGCCGGCGGCGGGCGTCGCCAGCTTGGTCTGCGCGGCGGCTTCCGCCTCGCCCAGTTCAAGGCTGTAGATGCCCGTCGCCATGCCCGCGATCAGCCCACCGCCCGCCTTGGCCGCCACGCAGGCGACCATTTCGGTGGTGGTCCAGAAACGCACCGCGCCGCTGGCGCCATCAAGGCGCCAGACGCGCTTGGCGGGGATATCGACCCAGTACCAGGCCGATTCCGCCCTGCTCCACGTTGGGCTTTCGCCCACCGTGCAGCGGATGTCGCTTATCCGTTCCATGCCAGGTCGCCGTTGACAACGCGCGGGATGTTTTGCGGATTGGCGTCGGCCAGCGATTCAGGCAGCAGATACGAAGGCACGTCCTGGTAGCACACAGGGCGCAGGAAGCGGTCGATGGCCGAGGCGCCGACCGACGTCGTGCGGCTGTCGGAGGTCGACGGGAACGGGCCACCGTGCACCATCGCATGCGACACTTCCACGCCGGTGCCGAAGCCGTTGAACAGGATGCGGCCCACTTTGCGTTCCAGCACAGGCATCAGGCGCGCGGCCAGTTCGCGGTCGTCGGCGGTGGCGTGGACGGCTGCGGTCAGCTGGCCTTCCACGTGTTCGGCCACGGCCAGCATCTGCGCTTCATCGTCGCAAACCACCAGCAGCGAGGTCGGTCCGAAGATCTCGCCTTCCAGCGCGGTGTTGGTCAGGAAGGACTTCGCGTCGACCTGGTACAGGAAGGCTTGCGCCGCGCATGGTGCGTCGGTGCCCTGGCCTGCCGCCACCTGCTGCACGCCGTCGACTGCGGCCAGGCCGCTGACGCCGGTAACGTACGCTTTGTGGATGCCAGGAGTCAGCATGGTGGTTGCGCTCTTCGCGCCCAGCGTGCCGGCCGTGGCGGCGACGAAGGCTTGCAGCTTGTCGCTCTTCAGGCCAATCAGCAGGCCAGGATTGGTGCAGAACTGGCCCGAGCCCAGCGTCAGCGAATCGGCGAAGGCTTGCGGCAGCTTGGCGTTGTCCAATGCGCCCGGCAGCAGGAACACCGGATTGATGGAGCTCATTTCGGCGTAGACCGGGATCGGTTCCTTGCGCGCGGCAGCGGTGCGCATCAGTGCCATGCCGCCGGCACGCGAACCGGTGAAGCCCACGGCCTTGATCGCAGGATGGCTGACCAGGTTTTGGCCGATGGTCTGGCCGGAGCCGATCAGCATCGAGAACACGCCTTCCGGCATGCCGCATTCCTCGGCGGCCTTGGCGACAGCCTTGCCGACCAGTTCAGAGGTACCCAAGTGGGCCGAGTGGGCCTTGACCACGACCGGGCAGCCGGCAGCCAGTGCCGATGCGGTATCGCCGCCGGCCACCGAGAACGCCAGCGGGAAGTTCGACGCGCCGAATACGGCGACCGGACCCAGGCCGATTTTGCGCAGGCGCAGATCGCTGCGTGGCGGCGTGCGTTCCGGCAGCGCGCTGTCCAGCGTCGCCGATTGGAAGCGGCCATCGCGCACTACTTTCGCGAACAGGCGCAGTTGGTTGCAGGTGCGTCCGCGCTCGCCTTCCAGGCGCGCTTGCGGCAGGCCGCTTTCCTGCATCGCGCGTTCGATCAGCGCAGGGCCGATGTCCATGATGCGGTCGGCGATCGTTTCGAGGAACTTGGCGCGCGCTTCCAGGCCGGTGGCACGGTAGATGTCGAAAGCCTGGTCGGCCAGTTCGCAGGCGCGCTGCAGGTCGGCGGCGCTTGCCAAGCCAAAGGCCGGCTCGATTTCCACGTTACGCGATGGATCGATCGCCTTCATCGTGCCTTCTTTGCCCAGGACCGCGCTGCGGCCGATAACCATTTCACCAGCAACTTGCATAATGACTCCTCAAAGTGTGAAAAGCGCGGACGAGCCGCGCTTGTTTTATATTTGTCGCCGCCGCAGGGATTACTGAGCGCCTTGTTTGCGGATCAGTTTATCCAGCATGTCGCATTCTTCCGCCGTCAGGTCGGTCAGCGGTGCGCGCACAGGGCCTGCATCATGGCCCACCAGGCGTGCACCCGCTTTCACGATACTCACTGCGTAGCCAGCCTTGCGGTTGCGTATCTCCAGGTATGGCAGGAAGAACTCGTCCAGCATGCGGTTTTGTTCGGCGTGGTTGTCCGACGCGACGGCATGGTAAAAGTCCATCGCCAGTTTCGGCATGAAGTTGAATACCGCCGATGAGTATACCGGAGTACCCAAAGCCTTGTACGCGGCCGCGTAAACTTCGGCGGTTGGCAGGCCGCCCAGGTAGCTGAAACGGTCGCCCATCTTGCGCCAGATCGAGACCATCAGCTCGATGTCGCCGACGCCGTCCTTGAAGCCGATCAGGTTCGGGCAGCGGTCGGCCAGCTTGGCCAGCGAGTCCGGGGTCAGGCGGCAGTTGGCGCGGTTGTAGACCACCACGCCCAGGTTGGTGGCCTTGCAGACTTCGGCCACGTGTTCGATCAGGCCGTCCTGGCTCGCTTCGGTCAGGTAGTGCGGCAGCAGCAGCAGGCCTTGCGCGCCAACGCGCTCGGCTTCCTTGGCGTAGGCCGCGGCCACGCGGGTCGGGCCGCCAACGCCGGCCAGGATAGGCACTTGGCCGGCGCAGGTGTCGACCGCAGTCTTGATGATGTCGGTGTATTCGTTGGCCGTCAGCGAGAAGAACTCGCCGGTGCCCCCGGCGGCGAACAGCGCGCTGGCGCCGTAGGGAGCCAGCCATTCCAGGCGCTCGATGTAGGTCGACTTGCGGAAGTTGCCTTCAGCGTCGAAGTCGGTGACCGGAAACGACAGCAGGCCGGAGGAAAGAATTTTTTTAAGGTCATTCGGTTGCATAAAGTCTCCAATAATCGACAGCTCAGGACGGGGGTTCGACAGCTTGCGCCATCTGTTGTATGACATCGTACAACTATAAGCGTTTGTGAGCAAGCGATTTAGCGAAATCCGCCGAATCGCCCTGCCATCGTGGTTTTTATGCCGGCTGGTCGGCGACGATGCCCTCTTGCGCGCGGCGCAGGCGTTCGCGGCTGTTGCTCAGGTGGGTGCGCATGGCGGCGCGGGCCGCCTCGGCATCCTTGCGCAGGATGGCGTTGTAGATGTCGTCGTGCTCGCGGTTCAGGCGTTCCAGGTACACGGCCGGATCGTCATGCGCCAGCTGCGCCGAGTTGACGCGCGCGCGTGGGATGATGGTGTTGCCCAGGTCGCTGAGGATGTCGACGAAATAGCGGTTGCCGGTGGCCTGCGCGATCAGCAGGTGGAAGGCCACGTCCGACTCGACCGAGCCGGGACGGCCCTGTGCGCTTTGAATGCGCTTGAGCACGGCGCCCATCTGCTGCACCTGCTCCTCGGTGCGGCGGGTGGCCGCCAGCCAGGCCGCCTCGGTCTCCAGGCTGATGCGCAACTCCAGGATGGCCAGCACGTCGCCGATGGTGCGGATGGTGTCGGCCGAGATGCGCAGGTTGGCCGGCTGCGGCTCCAGCACGAAGGTGCCGATGCCGTGGCGGGTCTGCACCAGCCCGGCCGCCTGCAGGTGCGAGATGGCCTCGCGCACCACCGTACGGCTCACGCCATGCATCTCCATGATGACCGACTCGGTCGGCAGCTTCTCGCCCGGCTTGATCGTGCCGGCCTGGATACTGCCGGTGAAGGCCTCGACCACGCCCTGAGCGAGGTTGCGGTGCTTCTTCTTCGGCACAAGGACGGTGGGAGCGGTCATGGGAGCTGCGGCGGTCTGGTTCATGGTTTTTTTACTGTTGTATGACGACTATTAGCATACACGCTTCTGGCGTGTCGCACGAACCGCATATTGCCAGACTTTTGGCAATAATTGTGCCTTAGACATTATTTTAGACACAATTAGTGTCCGAGGACTAACTTGGAAACAACTCCAAACAACACTCAGGCCAGCAGCGCGGCGCTCATGGAGGCGGCCTCGTCAGCCGAGTCGAACAGGATTTGGTCCAGCGTGGCGTTGTCGTCGACAAAGCCGGCCAGGCTGGCGTGTTCGCGCTGGGGAGCCAGCGGCGACGGCACGGGGGCCAGGTGTTTGGCGATCAGCAGGGTATCGCGCAGGCCCAGCGGGGGCGGCGTCAGCGTGGCGCCGCGCAGCGAGACGATGGCCTGGGAGACCGGCTCCGGGATCGCCATCTTCTTCATGATTTCGCGGGTAATGATCTCCTGCGCCGCGCCCATCCAGTCTTCCGGATCGTCGAGCAGGCCGGGGATATCGTCGGCGCGGGCCAGCAGGTAGAAGCCGCCCGCCGCGTGGACGATGCCGGCGAACAGCGCGGTATCGGCATCGGTACGGGTCAGCTTGCGGGCGATCACGTGGGCCAGCGCGGCCACGTGGGCCGAATGGCGCCACAGTTGTTCGGCCTGCGCGCGCAAGGCGGCGTCACGGATGCGGCTGCCGAACTGGCGCACCACCATCGCCGCCGCCATGGTGTACAGGTTGCGGAAGCCGACGCGCTGAACCGCTGCGCGCACGCTGGTGACGGGCGCGCCGCCGCGGTTGAACACCACCGCATTGGCCAGCGCCACGGTGCGCGCGGCCAGCAGCGGCTCGCCCAGCACCTTGCGGATCACATCCTCGGTATCGCAATCGGGATCGGCCAGCGCCAGTTGCAGGCGCAGCGCGGCATTGACACTCGTAGGAAAAACCAGCTCCCCTTTCGAAGCTTGAGCAACAATCTCGGCATAGTCTCGTAGTTTTTCCATGGAAACATTATACCGTGCAATTTGGGGTCAAGTCTGGCATTCGGACACGAGCTCTGCCGTAGAAGGCCTCTACGGCAGAGCTCGTGTCCGAATGTCAGACTTGACCCCAAGTTGCTGGTGTTACAAGTGGGCGGCGATTTGCGGCAGCAGTTCGTCGAAAGTGCGGCCTTTGCCGTTTTCGCCGATGGCGTGCATCTTCCATTCGCCGTTGTGGCGGTACAGCTTGGCCATGATCTGCGCCGAGTGCGGTCCCTGCACCGACAGGTTGAAGCGCGCGACCTCTTGCCCGCCGGTGGCGTCTAGCAAGCGGCAGTAGGCGTTCTCCACCTGCGCGAAGGTCTGGCCGGTGAAGCTGTTCACCGTGAACACCAGGCTCTTGACGGTGGCCGGCACCGCGTTCAGGTCGACGTTGATCTGCTCGTCGTCACCGTCGCCGGCGCCGGTGCGGTTGTCGCCGGTGTGCTGGATGCTGCCATCCCTGCTCTTCAACTGGCGGAACCAGATCACGTCCACCGGCGCGCCGGATTCGTTGAACATCACGCATGAGGCGTCCAGGTCGACCGCTTCGGTCTTCGAGCCGAAACCCAAAAAGCCCTTGCTCTTGATCGCGTCCCAACCCAGGCCCATGGTCACGCGGCCCAATGCGCCGCCCGATTCCTTGGCCAGCGAAATTTTCTGGCCCTTGCTTAAACTGACTGTCATCTTGAATCTCCTGTGAAGTTACTGCGCAACGCCGCGCTGCGCCCAGGCCAGGAATGCCGCGCCGTTGCGCGAGCAGATCAGGATCTTACCCTGGCCAGAAAAACGCAGCACCATGCCTTCGCCGCTGGTCTGGCTGTTGACCAGATTGCTCAGAAAGCCGCTGTTGCCGCCCGTGGTGACCGAGATTTCGTAGCGCAGCGCGCTGTCCCATGCCACCACGTGCGAGTTATCGATAATCACATCGCGACCCGGCGTGACCTCCAGTTGCGAGATCGAGCCGAAGCCCGATACCGCCACCTGGCCGACGCCCGCGGTCTCGGTGATGAAAAAGCCGCCGCTCTGCGCGAACAGCGCATTGCCCAGGCTTTGGGTACGCACCTTCAGCTCGACGCTGGAGGTGGCGGCGACGAAGGCGCCGTCGCTCAGCATGTACTGCCGCTGGCCGACGTCGAGCACCTGCATCGCTCCGGGCAGGCGCGGCGCCAGCAGGCAATCGCCCTCGCCGCGCACCGCCTCGATGTGCTGCTGGAAGAAGGACTCGCCGTTGGCGAAGCGGCGCATCAAAGCCGCGCCGATGCCGCCGGTGACCTTGCCCTTCAAATCGAGCGCCGCTTCCATCATCACCATCGCATCCGACTCGCAGTAGATTTTTTCACCGTGAGCCAGCGAGACGTGCAGGAAGGGATCGATGTCGCCGGTGATCGAAAATTTAGGCATGATTGAGTCCTCTCTTATTCCATCAAATTAAACGCGCACGCCGAACGACGATGCCAACGGGCCCAGGCCGCCCTTGAAGCCCTGGCCGACGGCCTTGAACTTCCAATCGGCGCCGTTGCGATACACCTCGCCGAAGATCATCGCCGATTCGGTCGAGCCGTCTTCCGACAGGTCGTAGCGGGCGATCTCGCCGTTGCCGGCGCCGTTGACGCAGCGGATGAAGGCCTTCTGCACCATGCCGAAGTTCTGGCGGCGCTCGTCGCCTTCGTGGATCGTCGCGCAGATGGCGATGCGTTCCACGTCGGCCGGCACCTTGGTCAGGTCGATGGTGACGGTTTCGTCGTCGCCATCGCCGGCGCCGGTGCGGTTGTCGCCGGAGTGGCTCACCGACTGGTCGGACGATTTCAGGTTGTTATAGAAGATGAAGTCATTGTCGGCGCGGACCTTGCCGTCCACCTTCAGCAGGAAGGCCGAGCCGTCCAGGTCGAAGTCCTTGCCGTCGGTGTTGCGCACGTCCCAACCCAGGCCGACCACGATTTTCGACAGGCCTGGAGCTTCCTTGCTCAGATTAACGTTGCCACCTTTTTGCAGACTGATTGCCATGATGTGATGCTCCTAAAAAGAGAACCGGACTTTGGGTACTACAGGCGGCGGGCCGTGTCCGTAATTAACGGCCCGCCGAATTCTTGAATATGTTTATGCAGCGATGGCGACGGCGGCTTCCTGCTTGCGGCGATGGCGCACCGAGGACCACAGCGAGGCAGCGATGAAGGCCACACCAATCAGACCGGTGAACAGTTCCGGGATGTGGTACTTCATACTCGCCAACATGATCGCGGCCAGGATACCGATCGCATAGTGCGCACCGTGCTCCAGGAAGACGAATTCGTCGAGCGTGCCTTTCTTCACCAGGTACACCGTCAGCGAGCGGACGAACATCGCGCCAATCGCCAGGCCCAGCATGATGATCACGACGTCGGTGGTGATGGCGAACGCGCCGATCACGCCGTCGAAGCTGAACGAAGCATCGAGCACTTCCAGGTACAGGAAACCACCGATACCGCCCTTCTTGACCAGGTCACCGACATTGCTGCCTTCTTCTTCCTTCTCCAGCAGGTTGCTGACCGCGTCGACGCCGACGTAGATCAGGATGCCCCACAGGCCGGACACCAGCACCACCAGCTTCTGCGCTTCGCCTACCAGGCCCATAGAGCCCAGTAGGACAGCCAGCGCAATCATTACCGAGATCGAGGACACCTTGCCCAGCGAGCCGAGTTTCTTCTCGACGTTGCCCAGCCAGTGGACTTCTTTCTCGTCATCGAACAGGAAGTTCAGGAACACCAGCAGCAGGAACATGCCGCCGAATGCCGCCACTTCCGCGTGGTGATTCGTCAGGTGCATCGAGTACGTTTTCGGGTCGTTCAGCGCCAGGTGCCACACGTCCATGATGCCGATGTCTGCGGCCACCGCCACGATCACCAGCGGGAACAGCAAGCGCATGCCGAACACCGCGATGATGATGCCGACGCCGAGGAACAGCTTCTGCCAGTAGGCGTCCCAGGTCTTCAGCACCGAGGCGTTGACCACCGCGTTATCGAACGACAGCGACACTTCCATCGCGGCCAGGATCGCGGCGATACCCACGGCGGACAAGGCGCCGCTCCATCCGGTCAGTTCGTAGCCCCACCAGCCCGCAGCCGCAAGGCAGAGGAACGTGACGAGGAAAGACACTTTGAAGTGCTTCATGTTTTTCTCTCTTGGTTGTAAATCGATGGGATGCAGTGTAGAGAACAAACGGTCTTTAAAAAATAGAAGATAATTGAAGTATTACTTCGTAAAAATAGAAGATCATGAAAACCAGCGGACTCAATTTCCGGCATCTTTACTTCTTCTGGATGGTGGCAAAGGAAGGCGGCGTCACGCGCGCGGCCGAGCGCCTCGGGCTTGCCGTGCAGACCATCAGCATGCAACTGGCATCGCTGGAACAGTCGATCGGCAAGCAGCTGCTGGAGCCGCAGGGCCGGCGCCTGGTGCCGACCGAGGCGGGCAAGCTGGCGCTCAGTTATTGCGACCAGATCTTCCTGCTGGGCGACCAGCTGCAGGACGCGCTGGACGAAGCGGAGGCGGACAAGATGCGGCTCACGGTCGGCATCTCGGACTCGCTGCCCAAGCTGATCGCCTACCGCCTGCTGCAGGCGACGCAGCAGCTGGAGCAGCGCGTGCGGCTGGTGTGCATGGAGAATGAATTCGAAGCGCTGCTGGCCGATCTGGCGCTGGGCAAGCTGGATGTGGTGCTGACCGACCGCGCGGTGCGGGCCGGCGGCAGCCTGAAAGTGTTCAGCCATCTGCTGGGCGAAAGCGACATGAAGCTGTACGGCGTGCACAAGCTGGCGCGCAAGTACCGGCGCAACTTCCCGGCCAGCCTGCACGGCGCGCCGCTGCTGCTACCCACCCGCAACAACGCGCTGCGCGGCCGCATCGACGCCTGGTTCGTGCAGCATCAGGTGCGGCCGGACATCGTCGGCGAGTTCGAGGACAACGCCATGCTCAACACCTTTGGCCGTAACGGCCTGGGGCTGTTCTTCGCGCCGTCGGCGCTGGCGCAGGACATCGAGGAACAATTCGGCGCCGTGCTGGTGGGCGACGCGCCCGAGTTGCGAGAACAGTTCTTCGCCATCTCCAACGCCCGCAAGATCACGCACCCGGCCATCGAGGCCATCCTGTCGGCGGTCCACAGCGGGCCCTTCGCCATCGCCGAATAAAGCCGGGGGGAAAATCCGAAGCTTGATCTGCCTCGTTTCATGTACTATCATTAGTTACATGAGACGAGACAACAAGCTTTCTTCCGTATTGCATGTGCTTTTACACATGCAATACATCGATCGACCACTTACCTCCGAAGAGCTCGCGGGATATTTGCACACGAACGCCGTATTGGTCAGGCGTGTGCTGGCGGGTCTGCGGGCCCGCGGCTACGTCGCATCGGATAAAGGGCATGGCGGTGGCTGGTCCTTAAGTTGCGACCTTCAAAAGGTGACGCTACGAGATATCTACGAGGCAGTAGGCGCCCCCGCCGTCTTCGCAATGGGAAATCGGAGCGAAAACCCCGCATGCCTGGTCGAACAGGCAGTCAACAACGCCTTGAACGGCGCATTCCAGGAGGCTGAGCAGTTACTCATCAGCCGGCTCGGTGACGTCACCCTGGGGGATTTGTCGACGGACTTTAATCTTCGCTACGCGAAGCATAAACATTCAAAGGATGCGCATGAACATCATGACCTATGATGTAATCGTTGTCGGAGGAAGCTACGCGGGACTATCCGCCGCCACGCAAATAGCCCGTACAAGACGCCCTGTGCTGGTCATCGATAGTGGACAGCGCCGCAATCGTTTCGCGACATATTCGCATGGATTCCTGGGGCAGGATGGGCGCGCGGCTGCCGATATCGCAGCTGACGGCAAGGAGCAATTGCTACGCTATCCAAATGCCGCCTGGGCAGCTGCAAAGGCACTCAACATCGAGAAAGAAGAAGGCGCGTTCTTGATTCAAACAGACAGCGGATTGATGAGGGGTAAGCGCATTATTCTGGCGACCGGTGTAGTCGATGAACTGCCCGCAATCGAAGGCCTGAAGGAGCGCTGGGGGAAGACTGTCTTTCACTGTCCTTACTGCCATGGCTATGAATTGAACGCCGGCCGCATCGGCGTTATCGCAAGCGGCGAACTATCGATGCACCATGCTCAGATGTTGCCTGACTGGGGCACGGTTACCTTGTTCACCAACCAAAGCTTCATTCCGGATGAGGCTCAACGTAAGACTTTGTTCGACCGAGGTGTCACGATCGATGAAAACCGCATCCGTCGCATCACCGGTGATGCGGATGTGGAGCTGGAAGACGGCTCGACGAAACAGATGAACGGTCTTTTCACACTTTCCCACACGCGCATGGCCAGCCCCTTGGCTGAACAGGCGGGTTGCGCGTTTGAAGAGGGACCTCTCGGGAAATTTATACAGGTCGATCTCATGACCAGGAAGACCAGCGTACCGGGCATCTATGCCTGTGGTGATGCGGCGCGAGCAATGGGCAACGTGGCTCTGGCGGTTGCGGATGGCGCGCAAGCCGGCGTAGGTGCGCATTTTTCCTTGCTCTTTCCCGAGCATATGGCCGCTTAACCAGCAGTGGGATATTGTTTCCACTCCTCTTCCAGTTGCCGGCGAGTTTGGTCTACGACATCCTTGCCGACCGTCGCACACTCATGGAGTGCCGGCCCCGAAGACCCTGGCAGCACTTTGATCGCGCCATCCACCGCTCCGGGTAATTCCCGGGGACGCTGCCCGGTAAAGCACATACGCCAAACGTCGACATTCAATTGCGCCCTGTTGGGAGAGACGTTCCAGGCGACCAATAACCCGTCATTTGTCCAGGTAACCTTGCCGCCTTTGCCGACAGTCTTTTTCTGCCGCTGTATCCAATCATTGGCAAATCGTATATCGTCGAAATGAATCTGCGCCTCTTCCACCACGGTTCGACTGATGCCTTTGCATTCGTGGCGAAAGAAGGAAGGCCCGGCGGGGTCATAAATGCCTAGCCCGCCAAACCAGCGCCCAGATCGCGCGTGCATCTTGCTGTTCAATTTGCATCCATCAAATTCGTAACTACGGTCGAATCCATCGCCCGCGACTATTTTCACGGTGTCGCCGCCGATGCTCGCAACGATGCTTGAGCCCTTGTGCATCACGAGCTCGGGAGCTGCTTGAACTCCGGAACTCAGCGCGAAGAAAAACAAGGCGGTAAAACAGCGGCCAGATACCATTTTCATCTCCATTCTCCTCATTAGGGACTTTACTTCTTCTGGATGGCACGGCGCGCCGCTGCTGCTACCGCCCCACAACAACGCACTGCGCGGTCGCATCGACGCCTAGTTCGTGCAGCCATCGCCGGCTAATCGTTTTAATAAATCTGTTCTGCATCAAATGTGCGGATCCGCTCAAATTTAAAATAATGGGGCATTATTCGCGCGCAAGTGAATGGTTATATTTGGAGAGAATTGAACACCGAAAATTCCGATTATCTGGATGAAATTCGCAAATATGTTGCAAAATATTTTCTAATTTTACTAAACAACTTTCATAAGTTAAAAATTATTAGCCAAGCAACGGCGGATATGCGATTATGTTGATTCAACGCAACAGATTTGCCTAACCAATAACGGAGAGTATCTTGAATGCAGTCGCCTCCCAGCGCCGTCTGCGGCGCATTTCTCCGCAACTGACGACCAAGCTGCTATGCGCGGCTGTCTGCACCACCATGGCCAGCGGCTGCGCAACCGACCCGCGCACCGGCCAGCCGTCGTTCCAGCAAACCTTCGCCAGCCAGGATCCCTGCTCGAACAATGCCCGAAATATCGGCGTCGCCGTCGGTGCCATCGCCGGAGCGATACTCGGCAACCAGGTCAAGCATTCGAACAGCGCCCGCGTCATCGGCGCTTTGGCCGGTGCTACCGTGGGCGGCTTGATCGGCCGCGATATGGACCAGCGCCGCTGCGCGCTGTCCAAAATTGCAAAACAATATGATTTAAATCTGAAAACGTCGACCATCAGCGCCGACGGCGCGGTGATCGACGACAGCCGCCTGAATGCCTCATCGAATGCGGACACCATTAAAAAGAACTCGGTGGGCATGACGGTTGAACTACGCGAACAAAGCGGCAAGGGCGGACATTTCGAAACCAATTCCGATCAATTGACCGAACAGGCACAGCGCTATTTTTCGGCCATTGCCGATTCTTACAACGCCAGGCTCATCGCCAATAACATCAGCGATCCGCAGGAAAAGGCCAACTATATTGCCCAGGTCAGCCAGCGCAAAATCCTGTTAATCGGCCATACCGACGATACCGGCAGTTCGCGCCTGAATGCCGATCTGTCGGAACGCCGCGCGCAGGCTGTGGCGGCTTATATGGAAAAACGCGGCATACCGAAAGAATCGCTGTATTTCCAGGGCGCCGGCGAAGCCTACCCGATCGCCGACAATGACAGCGAGGACGGCCGCGCCCAAAACCGCCGCGTGGAAATTGTCGAGATCGCGGGAGCCGCCAATTTCGACCGCTATCTGGCGGAGCGCAAGCCACGCTACGAGTTCTATCGCAGCAGCGAAACGCCACCGGCGCCAGCCACGCGCGTGGCGGCAGCAACAACGCCCGCCGCCGCGCCGGCGAACAAGCCGGCGCCGGCCAAGGTCACGCCAGCAAAGGTCGCGCCAGCCACCGCCGGCAAGACGCCGGAAACCCCGGTTGTGGCCGCCACCACCATCTCCGACGGCATCGATTTCGGCGGCAGGCCCTTGTCCACCGTCGCCGCCATCGACATCGGCCAGATCAATTCCAAGTCCGGCGGCATGTTCCACCTGATCAGCAATGCCTACGCCGACGAGCCGCCTGTCATGTCCGACTGTTCGCGCGACCGGCCACGCGTGGCCCACGGCGTCAAGGCCTTGACGGACGGCAAGAGCTACCGCACCAGCGAATACCTGCCCGGCCTGTACGGCAAGACCTGGACCGAACAGGTCAACGGCCACCAGGTCGTGCTGAACAAGTTGACGGTCCTGGCCAGCAACGGCGCGGCCGCCAACCCGCCAGAGTTCAAGGTGTACACCAACTACGACCCCGCCAAGAACGCCAACCCGACGCCGGCACTGGCCGTCACCCCCGAGGTGAATACCTACCTCGGCAACAAGGGTTTGTTGTACCGGATGTTCTTTAACGGCAAAGGCGGCCTGTCTTGCGCCGACGTCGTGTTCGGCAGCGACGGCGGCGCCTCGGCCAAGGGCGGACGGCTGATTTACGCGCGCGGCGCGCGGCTCATGTCCGCCGACTTCAAACCAACGTTATATCAAAAATAAAGGGATGAACCCATGAAGGAATTTATCAGCACGTCTCCGGCGCTGGCCTGGAGCATCGTCAGCGTACTGCTGGCACTGACCGTCGTCGCCATCTTGTGGCAACAGGTCAAATGGTGGTGGTTCAACACCTGGGTCAATTTCCCGCTGGTCGGCCGCATCGCCACGCTGGCGCGCGACGCCAACGAAGATGTCGCCTATCCGGGCTGGTTTTCCGGCGAGCGCACGCTGTGCCAGGAATACAAAAACTTCGTGCATGTGCAGGACGAGCATGACTTCAACGAAAAGATCACCTACCTGACCAAGGCCGGCGACAACGGCCGCCGCAGCACGCCCGGCTGGATCTGGCTGCTGACGGTGTCGATGGTATTTGTCGAAGCGCTGGGCTTTTCCTACGTGCTGGCCGGCTACACCATTCCCGGCGCCAGCGAAAACCTGCAGCAGACCGGCGCCTACGGCATCGCCTTCCTCATTTCCGTGATCCTGGTGGCGTTCACCCACTTCGCCGGCCACGAGCTGTACAAATCCGGCCGCATCAAGAACGCTCGCCGCGAGTGGGTGGAAGACAAGCGCCAGTCCAAGCTGTCGACCGGCACCATTCCGCTGGCGCGCCCGCAAAACAGCGACGACGGCATGCCCGCCTACACGCAGCTGTGCAATCGCGTCGGCGCCCATCCAACCTACCTGGTGTCGATCGCCACGCTGGTGATCGTGCTGCTGATCGCCGGCGCCGCCACTTACGTGCGCGGCCAGGTGCTGGAAAAAGAACTGGTGGCGCGCGTCACCCAGGTCAACAAACAAATCGACAGCGGCAACCAGGCCGCCACCGACAGCCTGGACATGAGCAAACCCGCCGTGACGCTGCCGGACGCCGATGCCGCCGCCAGCCACAGCGCGGACAAGAAAGTCGCCGTCGAAGAGGCCGACATCGACCGCCACGGCGGCTGGGCCACCTTCATCGTGCTGGCCTTCGTGTTCGTCTTCCTGCAGCTGCTGGGCGTGATCTTCGGCTACCGCTGGGGCTTCGCCGGCGAGAACAGTGCCGAGGCGTTCCGCGACATCGGCGGCGGCCGCTACTCCAGCTACACCGCGGTGCGCGAGGCGTATCGCCGCGTGGCCGACACCGCACAGGCGCGGCTGGCCGTGCTGCAGCAAAAGATCATGGCCAAAAACAGCCATGTCGGCACCTCGGGCCAACACCTGAGCAAGACTTTCCGTGACTACATACAGGAAACCCGCATCGCGGACCAGGCCGAACGTCAGCACGAACGCCACCATGCGCAGGCCGTCAAGGCGCAGGCCGAAGCACCGGCGCCGGCCGCGCCCCCGGCATCGCCCCCAGCTCCACAGGCCGGCTCGGCCGCCGAAGTGCTGCAACAGCTGAACGCGCTGGGCGACGATAAGGCTGCCAAGCTGGCGCTGCTGGCGGCTCTGCCGGACAGCCTCAACGCCGAAGTGGTCGCCGCGCTGAAAGTGCAAAAGGAAGAGAAGGCCCGTCAAGCCCGCAATGCCGAACTGGAGGATCTGCTGTGAAGTGGAGCGCCCTGCTGCTGCAACTCTGCCTGTCCGGCGCTGCGCTGGCGGCCAACACCAACGCCGTCCAGGGCTGCCAGGACAAGTCGCTGCCGCCGTTTCCGCCGACGGCACGCGAACTGCTGGTGGTGATAGACCAGACCACGCCGCTCAGCCCGGCACTGCAACAACTGGTCGCCAACAACATCAAGCCTTTCCTGGCGCCGGGCAACCGCTTCAGCGTGGTGGTGTTCTCGGCTTATACGCAAGGGCACTACACCGAGCTGCTGGCGGCCGGCACGCTGGACGCGCAACTGCCGGCTGAAGCCCGCAACGACATCGGCAAGCCTGCGCTGGCCAGACTCGACCTGTGCCTGCAGCGCCAGCCGCAGCAGGCCGCGCAGGCGGCCGGCCAGGCGCTGCGCACCGCCTACCAAGGCACGAGCAGCAATATTGCCAAATCCGATATCTTCGCAAGCCTGAAGTCCATCGCCAGCGTCATCAAGCAATCGCCGGCCCAGGACAAGGTGGTGCTGATCGTGTCCGATATGCTGGAAAACTCGTCGGTCGCCAACTTCTACGCCGAACAGGGCAAGTCGGTGCGCAATGTCGTGCCAGCCAAGGAAATCCGCGCGGTGGAAGATAACCACCTGCTGGCCGACTTCGGCGGCGCGCGCACTTACGTGATCGGCGCCGGCCTGCTGGCGGACGACGCCGTCCACACCAAGAACTATCGCGACCCCAAGACCATGCAGTCGCTGAACGCTTTCTGGAGCGAGTATTTCAGCAAATCCAACGCCAAGCTGGTTGAATTCGGCCAGCCGGCGTTACTGAATCCGGTACGTTAGCCCCCTCCCCGGCGCCGGCCCTGTCCGGCGCCATCCCATCCCCGCCGCATATTTTGCGGTGCGCCGGCGCACTGTCGTTTAAGATAGCCGTTTTCACTACCTGAGCTCCCCGCTCGGACCCTATGCAAAACCTTCTGCTTGTCGTGCTCGCCGTTTTCCTGGTCGCGCTCAATGGATTCTTTGTGGCGGCCGAATTCGGCATCGTCACGCTGCGCAAGACGCGCGTGCGCGCCATCGCCAAGACGCAGGGGCTCAAGGGCCGTATCCTCGGCAAGGTGCACGGCGAACTGGACGCCTACCTGTCCGCCTGCCAGCTCGGCATCACCCTCGCCTCGCTGGGCCTGGGCTGGGTCGGCGAACCGGCCTTCGCCGGCCTGCTGGAGCCGCTGCTGCACGCGGTCGGCGTCAGCTCGCCGGAAATCGTCCACGGCGTCGCCTTCGTGTTCGCCTTCTGCGTGATCTCCTTCCTGCACATCGTGGTCGGCGAGCTGGCGCCCAAGTCGCTGGCGATCCGCATGCCGGAAGCGATCGGCCTGTGGAGCGCGCTGCCGCTGTACGGCTTCTACTGGGCCATGTATCCCTTCATCTGGGTGCTCAACGGCAGCGCCAGCCTGGTGCTGGGCCTGGCCGGCCTGTCCGGCAAGGGCGGCCACGACAGCCACTACTCGGTCGACGAGCTCAAGCTGATCCTGCGCACCAGCCAGCCCGGCGGGAAATTCAACGAGGACGAGCGCAACATCCTGGCCCACTCGCTCGATTTCAGCGACCTGGCGGTGTCCGACCTGATGCGCCCGATTAACGAGGTGATCGGCCTGTACGCCAACCGCCCGCTCAACGACAACCTGCAGACCATGCTGCGCAACCGCTTCAGCCGCTATCCCTACTACGACAAGGACGGCGAGACGGTGCTGGGCGTGGTGCACCTGAAGGACCTGTTCTTCGCCCAGCAGTCCGGCAAGCCGGTGACCGACCTGGTGCCCTTCCTGCGGCCGGTGGAGACGATTTCCGCCCGCACGCCGGCGCTGGAGCAGTTCCGCCGCTTCCGCGACGGCGCGCCGCACTTCGCGCTGATCGGCGAAAAGGGCAAGCGGCCGCTGGGCTTCATCACGCTCGACAACCTGCTGGGCGCGATGGTGGGCGAGATCCATGACGAGTTCCGCCTCAACGAGAACGACTGGCTCAAGCAGCCCGACGGCACGCTGATCGGCAAGGCCAGCTTGCCGATCTTCTCGCTGGAGCGCACACTGGGTATCGATATCGAAAATGAAGACCTGGGCCTGGAAGAGGTAGAATCCGTAGGTGGCCTGATCATGCTGAAGCTGGGCGATATCCCCAAGCAGGGACAACGCATCAGTTTCCGCAATTTCGACATCGTCGCGAAAAAAATGAACGGCCCGCGCATCCTGCTGGTCAAGGTCATCCCCAAGGACGACACCGAGGACAACGCGGACCAGGACTAACTTGGTAGGAGGCGCTGTGTTCGGCCGTCTGATCCTTTGCTGCGCCCTGCTCTGCCCCGCCGTCCCCGGCATGGCCGCGCCGCGCGCCGGCTGCGACCACCTGCGGGTGGCCTTCTACGAGGACGGCGCGCTGCTCTACCGCACCGCCGGCGGCGGCTGGACCGGCATCGACAAGGACGTGGTCGACGAACTGGCCCGCCGGCTCGATTGCAAGCTGGATGTCAGCGTCGATTCCAGGGTCCGCATCTGGGCCGGGCTAGCCAACGGCAACATCGACATATCGGTGTCCGCCATCCTGCTGCCGGAACGCGAAAAAATCGGCCGCTTCGTGCCCTACATGGTCGGCCGCAATTTCGTCCTGCTGCACAAAGGGCTCAGCACCCGCCTGCGCAGCATGGACAGCTTCCTCGCCGATCCCCAATACAAGATCGCCGTCGTCAAGAGCTACAAGCATGGCCGCGCCTACGAGGCCTGGCTGGCCAAGCTGCGGGAACAGGGCCGCGTCTACGAGACGCCCGACCATCTGTCGATGATGCGGCTGTTCAAGGTGGGCCGCGTGGACGCCGTCATGGCCTCGTCGACCAGCTGGTACCCGCTGATCCAGCAGGAGCGGCTGACCGGCACCTACAGCGTGATGGATTGGGCGCCGCGCGAGAACACCGTGTCGGGACTGATACTGTCGCGCCAGAACGTCGACGAGGCCACCGTGGAGCGCTTCCGCCAGGCCGTGCGGGCGATGCGCGAGGATGGCACGCTGCGCCGCATCTTCGAGCGCCACACGGACGCCGAGCGCGCCGCGCAGATGATCAATTTCTAGACGGCTTCGCCGGTCCAGTTGCGCAGCAAGCCCAGGCCCACAGCCAGCAAGGTCGGGCCGATGAACAGGCCGACGAAGCCGAACGCCAGCACGCCGCCCATCACGCCCAGCAGCACCAGGATGAATGGCAGGCTGCTGCCGCGGCTGATCAGCATGGGCTTGACGACGTTGTCGACGCCGCTGATCACGAAGAAGCCCCACACCAGCATGAACACGCCCCAGCCGGTGCTGCCCTCGCTGAACAGCCAGGCCGCCGCGCCGCCCCAGATCAGCGGCGGGCCGACCGGGATCAGCGAGAACAGGAAGGTGGCCACCGACAGCAGCGCCACCGCCGGCACGCCGGCGATCAGGAAGCCGACCGCAGCCACGCCGGCCTGCGCCAGCGCCGTGCCCAGCAGGCCGTACATGACGCCGCGCACGGTGCGGCTGACGGTGTCGGCCACGGCCGCGCCCTGCTCGCCGATGAGCTTGTCCAGGCCGGTGGCCAGCGCCGCCAGCAAGGTCTCGCCGTCGCGGTACAGGAAGAAGCTGACGAACACCGCCAGGCTGACCTGCGCCACGCCGCTGCCCAGCACCATGCCGCCGCCCAGCAGGAAGCGGCGCGCCGGCTCCAGCAGGTTCCTGGCGACGTTGAGCAGTTCCTCGCGGCTGCCCAGCAGCTTGCGCAGATAGGTGTCGGCCGCCTCGCCCACCAGCGGGAATTCCTTCAGCCAGGCCGGCGGCACCAGCGTGCCGCTGCCGAGGCTGGCCTTGATTTGTTCATAGAATTCGGTGGCATTGTCGGCAACGTTCCACGTGACCAGCGCCAGCGGCACGATGATCAGCACGGTCAGGCCGGCGCTCATGGTGGCGGCGGCCAGCCAGCGGCGCTGCTTGCAGCGCGCCAGCAGCCGCAGGTACAGCGGCCAGCTGGAGATGGTGATGGCGGTGGCGAACAGGATGGCGGCCAGGAAGGGCCGCAGCACCGTCAGGCAGCCGATCACCAGCAGGACGATGGCGGCGAGGCGGGTATAGGGCTGGAAGCGCGATTGCATGCGCGCGCCGTCAGGGCTGGGCCAACAGCAGTTTCAGGTCGTGCACGATGGGCGCAGGGCCCTGGCCGGCACGCACCAGCAGGCGGATCTTGCCCTGCTTGTCGAACACGTAGCTGGCCGCGGTGTGGTCCATCGAGTAGCTGCCCGGCGTCTTGCCCGGCACCTTGGCGTAGTACACCTTGAATTCCTTGCCGACGGCGGCGGTCTGCTCGGCCGTGCCGTACAGGCCCAGGAAGCGCTTGTCGAAGGCCGGCACGTACTCGGCCAGCAGCTGCTGCGTGTCGCGCTCGGGATCGACGGTGACGAACAGCACCTGCACCTGGTCGGCCTGCGGGCCCAGCTCCTTCATCGCGGCCGACATCTCGGCCATCGTGGTCGGGCACACATCCGGGCATTGGGTATAGCCGAAGAACATCAGCACGACCTTGCCCTTGAAGTCGGCCAGCGTGCGCGGCTTGCCGTTGTGGTCGGTCAGCGCGAAGTCCTTGGCGTACGGCAGGCCGGTCAGGTCGGTGTTGGTGAATTCCAGGCGCGGCGCGGTAGGCCTGCGCTCGCAGGCGGCCAGCAATACGGACAGGGCCATCAGGCCGACAGCGAGCAGTTTTTTCATCAGTATTTGAAGTAGTGGTCCACCAGCAGCGCCACGAACAGCAGCGACAGGTAGATGATCGACCAGGTGAAGGCCTTGCGGGCGATCAGGTCGGTGTAGTGGCGGTAGATTTTCCAGGCGTGGTGCAGGAACACGGCGTTCAGCGCGACCGCGCTGGCCAGGTAGATCAGGCCGCTCATGTGCACCGCGTACGGCAGCAAGGTGGTGGCGGCCAGCGCGATCGAATACAGCCAGACGTGGAACTGCGTGAACTGCATGCCGTGCGTGACCGGCAGCATCGGCAGGCCGGACTTGGCGTAGTCGTCGCGGCGGTACATGGCCAGCGCCCAGAAGTGCGGCGGGGTCCAGACGAAGATGATCAGCACCAGCAGCCAGGCTTGCATCGGCACGTCGTTGGCGACCGCGGCCCAGCCCAGCGCCGGCGGCATCGCGCCCGACAGGCCGCCGATGACGATGTTCTGCGGCGTGGCCGGCTTCAGGATCATGGTGTAGATGATGGCGTAGCCGACGAAGGTGACAAAGGTCAGCCACATCGTCAGCGGGTTCACCAGCGAGTACAGGACCCACATGCCGGCGCCACCGATCACGGCGGCGAACACCACGGTCTGCATGACGGTGATCTCGCCCATGGCCATCGGGCGGCGGGCGGTGCGCGCCATGCGGGCGTCGATCTCGCGCTCGGCCAGGCAGTTGACGGCGAAGGCCGCGCCGGCCAGCAGCCAGATGCCGACGGTGGCGGCCACCAGCAGGCGCCAGTCCGGCATGCCGTCGCTGGCGAGGAACATGCCGATCACGGCGCAGAACACGGCCAGCTGGGTGACGCGGGGCTTGGTCAGCGCCCAGTATTGCGAGGCGCGGCTGGCGGATTTGGAGGTGGCGGTGTGTGTGGTCATTAGCGATGCGTAGTGTGCAGGGATGCTGCGCCAGAGGCTGCCTTTTTGGCAAGATCGTGTTGGTACTTAGCCTTGTAGTTTAACATGGTCAGCAAAAGGACCAGCAGCGCCGCACCAGCGTTGTGCAGCACCGCGATCGCCAGCGGGAAGCTGAGGTAGATGGTGGCGATGCCGGTGGCGATCTGCGCGCCCAGCGTCAGGGCCAGGTAGCGGGCGGTTTTATGCAGCGCCGCGTGCTCCCACGCGCGCCAGGCCGTGTAGCCGGCCACCAGCGCGACCAGCAGGCCGAAGTTGCGGTGCACCCAGTGGATGGCCGTCAGCGCCGAGAACGGCAGGTAGTGGCCGGCGGCGGTCTTGCCCAGCTCGCGCCACAGCGTGAAGCCGTGTTCGAAGTCCATGTCCGGCACCAGCTTGCCGCCGCACAGCGGGAAGTCGGTGCAGGCCAGCGTGGCGTAGTTGGTGCTGGTCCAGCCGCCCAGCGCCAGTTGCGCCAGCAGCAGCACGGCCGAGGCGGCGGCCAGCAGGCGGATGTTGCGCATCGCCGGCGGCGAGGCCGTCACCGTGCGCACCGGCGCGATCAGCTGGTTCTGGCGGCCGCCGTACCAGGCCAGCATGGCCAGCAGGCCCATGCCCAGCAGCAGGTGGGTGGTGACGATCACCGGTTGCAGTTTCAGCGTGACGGTCCAGGCGCCGAACGCGCCCTGCAGGCAGACAAACAGGAACAGCGCGGTCGGCAGCCACGGCGCGTACTCGATGCGCGTGCCCCGCGACTTGCGCCATTGATACCAGGATTGCGCCATCATCGCCACGATCAGCACGCCGATCGCCATCGCCAGGTAGCGGTGGATCATCTCGATCCAGGCCTTGAACACCGTTACCGGGCCGGTCGGCAGCAGCGCCTCGGCCGCCGTGATCTGCTCGTGCGCCAGGAAGGGATTGGCGGCGCCGTAGCAGCCAGGCCAGTCCGGGCAGCCGAGGCCGGAGTCGGTCAGGCGCGTGAAGGCGCCGAACACGATCAGGTCGAACGTCAGGAACACGCTGACCCAGACCAGCTTGCGGTATTTGTTGGCGTCGGACGAGGTCCACACCAGCGACAGCGGCAGCAGCGCCACCAGCAACGCCGTCACGGCCATTTGAGCGAGAGTGGTGGAATGCATGGGTCAGCCTATCGCGGAAGCCTTCAGCAACTTGCTGATGTCCTTGTGGACCTTCTTCACCTTCTCGGTGTCGCTGGAGACCGCGCCCTTCGGGAAGCGCATCATCAGGTTGCCCAGCGGGTCGATCAGGTAGACGTGGTCGGCGGCGCGGTCGCCGGCGGCCTGTTCCAGCGGCAGCCATTTTTGCACCACGGCGGCCGGCGCGCGCAGCATGCGGGTGCCGTCGTTGACGCGCATGAGCAGCGTATCGAGCGGCTGGTCGTCGGTGATCATCCACACGCGCTCGATGCGCTCCATTTCCTTGCCCTGCATGGTGCGCAGCTGGCGCATGGCGAACAGCTGGTCCTGGCATTCCTGCCGGCAGTCGGACGGGCCGACCTTGAGCATGATCCACTTGCCCTTGTAGTTGTCCAGCGTGGCCGGCTTGCCGTCCAGCGTGGTGCTGGCCATGGCCGGGATCGGATGGTCGCGCGGATCGATCAGCGCGCCGTAGTTGGTCACGCCGCCCTTGGGCTTGATGACGTAGTACGTGAGATAGGAACCCACCAGCGGCGCGGCGCACACGGCCAGCACCAGCAACAATTTCCAGCGTCCACGACCTTGATTACTTTTGTTTTCCACGTCTGAATCCGTTCACCACAAAGAAGATAACAGCCATCGCCGACAGTGCGTACCACTGGAAGGCATAGCCCTGATGTTTTTCCACGCCCAGCGCCGGCGCCGGCCAGTCGCGCACCATGCGCGTGTCGTCGCCGGCCGGCTTGGCCGGGCCGGCCTGCTCGATCAGGAACGGCTGCATGGTCAGGCCGCTGTCCCTGGCCACCTGCAGCGGATCGGCGTTCTGCACGATGGCGCCCGGCGTCAGCACCGGCGCCTTGCCCAGCTCCAGCACATGGCCGGCGTCGATGCGCGCCATGCCTTCCAGCGTGACGGGGCCGGATGGCGTGGCGTAGGCCGGCAGCTTGGCGCGGTCGGCCGGATCGCGCGGCAGCCAGCCGCGCGCCACCAGCACATGCATGCCCGATCCCGTGATTTTAAACGGCATCAGCAAATAAAACCCGGAGCGGCCGGCCGACGGGCGGTTGTCCAGGTACAGCGGCCAGTTGGCGACGAATTCGCCGGTGACGGCCACGCGGCGGAATTCCACCGCCTCGGCCGCCAACGGCGCGCCGTCCAGCACCACGGGCGCGCTGGCGTTGCCCTGGGCCAGCTTGGCCTGCAACACCAGCTTTTGCGCGGCGCGGCGCTCCTGCCAGTTGCCCAGCTGGATGCCCAGCGTGACCACCAGCACGGTCGCCACGAAAGGGATCAGTTTAAAACGGAACGCAATACCCATTACAATGGAACCTTCATCAATTCACTCCCCTGCCACGCCATGAAAATTGCTGTCGCCATCGCGTTCATCCTGATCATCGGCAGCCTGGCTTCCGCGTTCTTCTTCCTGATGCGCGACAAGGGCAAGAGCAACAACACCGTGCGCGCGCTGGCGGTGCGGGTTGGCCTGTCGATCGCGCTGTTCATCGCGCTGCTGGTCGCGTACAAGCTGGGCTACATCCAGCCCACCGGCATCCGTAGCTAACAACGCAGCTAATAAAAAAGCCGCATCCGGTGTTGACCCGATGCGGCTTTTTCTTCAGCGCCGCAGCAGCATCGCTGCGGCATTATATCGTTCTTACTGGGCCTCGTTACAGCCAGTACACGACCACGTACAGGCCGAGCCAGACCACGTCCACAAAGTGCCAGTACCAGGCCGCGCCTTCGAAGGCGAAGTGGTGGTCGGGCGTGAAGTGGCCGCGCAGCACGCGGTACAGCACCACCGACAGCATGATCGCGCCCATGGTCACGTGGAAGCCGTGGAAACCGGTCAGCATGAAGAAGGTCGAGCCGTAGATGCCCGAGGTCAGCTTCAGGTTCAGTTCGGTGTACGCGTGGTGGTATTCGTAGGCCTGGAAGCCCATGAAGACCGCACCCAGCGCGATGGTGGCGAACAGCCAGAACGCGGTCTGCGCACGGTGGCCGGCGCGCAGCGCGTGGTGCGAGATGGTCAGCGTCAGGCCGGAGGTCAGCAGCAGCGCGGTGTTGATGGTCGGGATGGGGAATGGCCCCATGGTCTTGAATTCCTGCACCGTGCCGGCCGGGCCAACGTTGCCCCAGTGTGCGGCGAAGTCCGGCCAGATGAATTTGTGGTCCAGGTCGCCCAGCCACGGCATCGAGATCGTGCGCGCATAGAACAGCGCGCCGAAGAAGGCGCCGAAGAACATCACCTCCGAAAAGATGAACCAGGCCATCGACCAGCGATAGGAATGGTCGACGCGCTGGCCGTACTGGCCGGCCTCGGATTCCTTGATGGCGTCACCGAACCAGAAGTACAGCACCGAAATGATGGCGGCCAGACCCACGAAGTTCACGGTCGGACCCCACGAGATGTCATTGACCCAGGCCGAAGCGCCGATCATGGTGGTCAGCAGGGACATGCCTGCCAGCAGCGGCCATTTGGATGGACCAGGCACGAAGTAGTACGGTGCCGCGGCGTTTTGTGAACTCATCTTCATCTCCCTAAATTTATTTTGAAACTACAAGCTTTACGATAGTGATCAGCAGTCCGATAAAACAGGCCACGCCGATCAAGGCCGCGATGATGATGTGCACCGGATTCAGCTTGGCCGAATCGGTATCGAAATCGCTCTTGCGGCGCAGGCCGAAGAACGACCAGAACACCGCTTTCATCGAATACATGAACGACGCTTGCTTCTTGTTCTCTTCCATGGAGCCCTCCTTACTTGGATGCAGTCTTGTCCAGACCGCCCACCTCGAAGAAGGTGTACGACAGCGTGATGGTCTTCACGTCCTTCGGCAGCGCCGGATCGATGAAGAACACCACCGGCATCTGCCGCGCCTCGTTCGGCTTCATGGTCTGCTGCTTGAAGCAGAAACACTCGACCTTTTTAAAATGCGGCATCGCGCTTTGCGGCGCGTAGCTCGGGATCGCCTGCGCGCTGACCTCGCGGTTCTGCGTGTTGACCACCTCGTACATCACCGTCGCCAGTTCGCCCGGATGCACGCTCATGCTGTGCGTCACGGGACGGAAACGCCATGGGCCCTGCGCGTTGCCGTCGAACTCGATGGTCACGCTGCGCGTCTTGTCGATCTGCGTGTTGGCGTCGATGCTGACCGTGCCGTCCTTCTGGGTCAGCACGTTGATGCCCAGCGCCTCGCAGATCTGGCGGTAGAACGGGTTGAGCGCGTACGCAAACCCGAACATCAGCACCGCCACCACGATCAGCTTGCCCAGCAAGGTGCGGTTCAACCCGCCTGTTTCCTTGTCTTCGCTCACGTCAGCTCAGCCACATCCGCTTGACAAACACGGACAGGAAAAAGAACAGGGCCACGCCGGCCAACAGCAGGCCGGTCCTCGCGTTATTCGGCTTCTTCTGTTCGGCCATGATTACTTGAACTGCGGCGGCGTTTCAAAGGTGTGGAACGGCGCCGGCGACGGCACGGTCCACTCCAGGCCTTCAGCGCCATCCCATGGCTTGGCTTCGGCTTTCTTGCCGCCGCGGATGGTCGGCAGGATCACGAAGAACAGGAAGAACACCTGCGACAGGCCGAAACCGAACGCGCCGATGGAAGCGATCATGTTGAAGTCCGTGAACTGCGCCGAGTAGTCGGCGTAGCGGCGCGGCATGCCTGCCAGGCCCAGGAAGTGCATCGGGAAGAAGGTGACGTTGAAGGTGATCAGCGACAGCCAGAAGTGGGTCTTGCCCATCGCTTCGTTGTACATGTGGCCGGTCCATTTCGGCGACCAGTAGTAGAAGCCTGCGAACAGCGCGAACAGCGAGCCTGCCACCAGCACGTAGTGGAAGTGCGCCACCACGTAGTAGGTGTCCTGCAGCTGGATGTCGATCGGGGTCACGGCCAGGATCAGGCCGGTGAAGCCGCCGATGGTGAACACGAAGATGAAGCCGACGGCGAACAGCATCGGGGTTTCAAAGGTCATCGAACCCTTCCACATGGTGGCGATCCAGTTGAACACCTTGACGCCGGTCGGCACGGCGATCAGCATGGTCGCGTACATGAAGAACAGCTGCGAGGTCACCGGCATGCCGGTGGTGAACATGTGGTGGGCCCAGACGATGAACGACAGGATGGCGATCGACGCGGTGGCGTACACCATCGAGGCGTAGCCGAACAGCTGCTTGCGGGCGAAGGCCGGCAGGATCTGCGAGACGATGCCGAAGGCCGGCAGAATCATGATGTAGACCTCGGGGTGGCCGAAGAACCAGAAGATGTGCTGGTACATGACCGGGTCGCCGCCGCCGGCGGCGTTGAAGAACGAGGTGCCGAAGTGGCGGTCGGTCAGCGTCATGGTGATGGCGCCGGCCAGGACCGGCATCACGGCGATCAGCAGGTAGGCGGTGATCAGCCAGGTCCAGCAGAACATCGGCATCTTCATCAGCGTCATGCCAGGGGCGCGCATGTTGAGGATGGTGACGATGATGTTGATCGAACCCATGATCGACGAGGCGCCCATCAGGTGCATCGCGAAAATCGCCATGTCCATGCCGGGGCCCATCTGGGTCGACAGCGGCGCGTACAGCGTCCAGCCGGCCGCGGTGGCGCCGCCGGGGACCAGGAACGAGGTCGCCAGCAGGATGGCCGCCGGTGGCAGCAGCCAGAACGAGAAGTTGTTCATGCGGGCGAAGGCCATGTCCGACGCGCCGATCTGCAGCGGGATCATCCAGTTGGCGAAGCCGACGAAGGCCGGCATGATGGCGCCGAACACCATCACCAGGCCGTGCATGGTGGTGAGCTGGTTGAAGAACTCAGGCTGGAAGAACTGCAGGCCCGGCTTGAACAGCTCGGTGCGGATCATCAGCGCCAGCACGCCGCCGGACAGCAGCATGATGAAGGAGAACCACAAGTACAGCGTACCGATGTCTTTGTGATTGGTGGCGAACAACCAGCGCGACAGACCATGGGGATGGTCGTGAGCGTGATCGTGATCGTGTGCGTGATCCAAGGTGCTTGTGCTCATTTGTAACGCTCCTGATTACTTACGTGCAGCCACAACTTCGGCTGGTTGAACGATGTTTTCGGCGGCCTTGTTCGACCAGCTGTTACGGGTGTAGGTGATGACAGCCGCAATATCCGTATCCGACAGTTGCTTCCATGCCGGCATTTCAGCGCTGAACTTGCCGCTCTTCTTGCCGTGCAGCAGAACGTTGATCTGTTCCGCCTTCGGACCGTTGACCACTTCCGAACCGTCCAGCGGCGCGAACGTGCCCGGCACGCCCTTGCCGTTGGCCTGGTGGCAGACCACGCAGTTGGTCGAGTAGACTTTTTCGCCCTTGGTCTTCAGCTCGTCGATGGTCCAGGTCTTGGTCGGATCGTCGGCCAGCGCGGCCATTTCTTTTTTCTTGCCATCGACCCAGGTCTTGTACTCGTCGTCATTGACCACGCGCACCACGATCGGCATGAAGGCGTGTTCCTTGCCGCACAGCTCGGAGCAGTAGCCGCGGTAGGTGCCGGTGTGCTCGGCCTTGAACCAGGTGTCGCGCACGAAGCCGGGAATCGCATCCTGCTTGACGCCGAAGGCCGGGATCGACCACGAGTGGATCACGTCGTTGGCGGTGGTGACCAGGCGGATTTTTTTGTGGACCGGAACGACGACTTCATTGTCGACTTCCATCAGGTAGTTGTCGCCGCGCTTCTCGGTCGGCTCGAAGCCGGGCGCGCCCACTTGTGCGCGCGGGGTCGACAGGTTGGACAGGAAGGAAATGCCTTCGCCGTCGCCCTTCAGGTAGTCGTAGCCCCACTTCCACTGCATGCCGGTGACCTTGATGGTGATGTCGGCGTTGGAGGTGTCCTTCATGCCGACCACGGTGCGGGTGGCGGGCAGCGCCATGCCGATGACGATCAGGAACGGTACGACGGTCCAGGCGATTTCAACGGCGGTCGATTCGTGGAAGGTGGCTGGCTTGTGGCCCAGCGATTTGCGGTGCTTGAAGATGGAGTAGAACATCACACCGAACACGCCGATGAAGATGACCAGGCAGACCAGCATCATCCAGGTGTGCAGGCTGTAGATTTCTGAAGCGATCTGGGTCGCCGGAGGTTGCAGATTCAGCTCGCCGGCGACGGGGCCGCCGGTGCCGCCGGTCGCCGCAGTGTAGCTACCTGCCGCGGATGCCGCCTTGTCAGCCGCCCACGCTGGGATACTTGCCGCCGTTACCGACAGCCCGAGCATCAACGATTGAAGTCGCTTCGCATGTTTCATGTTTTCCCCAACCACCCAAGAAATTAAAATATTTTTTTAACGACTCCGGATTTCGGTGAACTGAACCGGCGCCGCTCCTTAAACAACTTCAGGCCCCATGCCAGTCTCGTCTGAAAAAACTCTTCGCGACGCGACCCCGGCGGGACCTTGAGGCTTGCCGCTTCATCCCCAGATACTGCCCAGGGACAACGCGAAAGCCTGATTCTGCTTAATTCAACTGCTCGTTCGTGCTCGTTTTTGCCTGCCTATCGTTGCGCTCGCTGGTTTATAGCTGGCGACGTGATCTGCTGGCAAAATTAGTCAATGATTATATATAACAAAAACGATCCACATCAAGAAATAATCCAAATCACAACTATGGCGTAGCCCGGGGCGCCACAGTGCGCCCGCAAACCCGCTACTGGCGCGGCTTTCGTGGTAAATCGAAACGGATGATGGCCTCGCCCTTGGAGGTCATTTTGGGCGCCGGACGGAAGGCGTGGCCGTAAATCACCTCGAAAGTCAGGCCCAATTTGCCGTCCGCGCGGCGGTTTTTCTCCAGCGTGTCCAGCATGCGGCGCCACGCCTGTTTGCCCATCAGGCCGCGCCGCAGCGTGCTCAGCGGGTTGCCGCCCAGCGCGCGCACGTCGGCCAGCAGGGCCTGCGGCGTGTCGTAGGTGACGGTGATGACCTCCATGTCCAGCACCGGCGTCGAAAAGCCCGCCTCCACCAGTTGATCGCCGAAATCGTGCATGTCGACGAAGGGCAGCGCGTGCGGGGCCAGGTCGGCCTCGGCAAAGGCGGCGCGCAGCTCGCGGAAGGTGTCCGGGCCGAAGCAGGAGAACATCAGCAGGCTGTTCACGCGCAGCACGCGGCGCCACTCGGCGAACACGCGGTCCGGCTGCGGATGCCAGTGCAGCGCCAGGTTGGACCAGACCAGGTCCAGCGAATTCGGGCCCAGCGGCAGTTCGGCGAAATCGCCGCACAGCGTGTCGATGCCGGTCTTGGCCGGCAGCAGCTTGCTCAGCAGCTGGTTCAGCGACGACGGCTTCGCGGCCGGGCCCTGGGCGGCGCGCGCCATGGCCTCGGCCGCGTCGATGCCGACGATGTGGGCGGCCGGATAGGATTTTTGCAATAGTGCGAGATCGGCACCGGCGCCGCAGCCGGCGTCCAGCACGCGCTGGGGCGCGAGCTTGATCAGCTCCAGGCGGTCGAACATGCGCGAGGCGATTTCGCGGCGCAGGAAATCTGACGGCGCGACGCGCCCGGGGCGGCTGAACAGCGCGCGCACGCGCACCTGGTCGATCGGGGCGCTCAGTTTAGGGGGTTTTGCGGGGACTTCCATGATGTCGTTCGGTGTAGTGCGATAATGTCGGCAGTGTACATGGTTGAACGCAAACGCGTCCTGGAGCGTCGATGCTGGCTACCCCGACAATCGGCACAATGCGCGCCCTGCTCCATCGCGGCGGCGCGGCCTTGTTGCGCGGCGTGTTGCCGGCCTCGTGCGCGTTATGCGCGGCCGGCGGCGACGAATTGCTGTGTCCGGACTGCGCCGCACAGTTCTTCGGGGCCGCCGCCGTGCGTTGTCCGCGCTGCGCCAATCCCTTGCCGGACTCGGCGCGCGGCCAGCTGTGCGGCGCCTGCCGCGCCGAGCCGCCGGCCTTCGACGTCACGCTGGTCGCGGCGGATTACGCCATGCCGCTGGACCAATTGGTGCTGCAACTGAAATTCGGCCACCGCCTGGCGCTGGCGACATTGTTCGCCCGCCTGCTGCGCGACGCGGTCCTGCAGCAGCCCGGCTTCACCTTGCCCGCCCTGCTCTGCCCGGTGCCGCTGGGGCCGCGCCGGCTGGCCGAACGCGGCTACAATCAGGCCCTGGAGATCGCGCGGCCATTGGCGCGCAGCCTGGGCGTGGCGCTGCATCCGCGGCTGGCCTGCCGGGTGCAGGAGACGGCGGCGCAAAGCAGCGTCACACCGGAGCGGCGGCGGCACAACATCGCCGGCGCGTTCGCGATACCGGACATGGCGCTGGTGCAGGGCCGCCACATCGGCGTGGTCGACGACGTGATGACCAGCGGCGCCACGCTGAACGAACTGGCGGCCACGCTGAAGCGCCACGGCGCGGCGCGCGTGAGCAACCTGGTGTTCGCGCGCACGCCGCCGCATTGAATTTAATTGAGGAGAATGTTTTGTTTCACGTCGTACTAGTCCAACCTGAAATTCCACCGAACACCGGCAACGTGATCCGGCTCTGCGCCAACACCGGCGCGCAATTGCACCTGATCGAGCCACTGGGCTTCCCGCTGGAAGACTCCAAGCTCAAGCGCGCCGGCCTGGACTATCACGAATACGCGAAGATGAAAGTGCACGCGGACTGGCAAGCCTTCCTGAACGAGGTGCAACCGGACCCGTCGCGCATGTTCGCCATGACCACGCACGGCTCCTCGCCGTTTGCCGACGCCGCCTTCCGGCCGGGCGACGTATTCGTGTTCGGCTCCGAGACGCGCGGCCTCGACCCGACCTTCCGCGAAACTTTCCCGCCGGCCCAGCGCATCCGTCTGCCGATGCGTCCCGACAACCGCAGCCTGAATTTATCGAACACGGTAGCCGTGGTGGTGTTCGAAGCGTGGCGCCAGAACGGCTACGCCGGCGGCGCATAAAATTCGGATCAAGTCCAACATCCGTACATAAAATTGGGGTCAAGTCTGGCATTCGGACACGAGCTCAACCGTAGACGTCCGCTACGGTTGAGCTCGTGTCCGAATGCCAGACTTGACCCCACGGCGTTATGGCTCAGCTCGTGTCCGAATGCCAGACTTGACCCCAAGGCGGAAGGTGCCTGGTGTCATGGAGGTTTCGCGGCGGAACACGCGGTTGAAGGCCGCTGCCGATTCGTAGCCGACCCGGCGCGAGACTTCCGACAGGGCGATGTCGCCGCGCCGCAGTAGCCGCGTCGCGCAGTGCATGCGCCATTGCGTCAGGTACTCCAGCGGCGATTGACCAACCACGGCCTTGAAGCGCGCCGCGAACGCCGAGCGCGACATGCCGGCCGTGCGCGCCAGCGATTCCACCGTCCAACCCTGCGCCGGGTCGCCGTGCATCGCGGTCAAGGCCTGCCCCAGGTGGCGGTCGGCGATGCCGGCCAGCCAGCCACGCGTGGCGCCACCCGGCTGCAAGGCATAGGCGCGGATCGCATGCACCAGCAGCAGTTCGAACAGGCGGCTGAGCACGGCCTCCGATCCCAGCCCCGGCGACTCGGTCTCCAGCGCCAGCATTTCCAGCACCGACTGGAAGGCCAGGCTGCGGTGCTGGTCCAGCTTCAAATGCAGCAGCGACGGCAGCCCCCGCAGCAAGGGCTGCGCTTCCAGCGCGTCCAGCTCGAACGAGCCGCTGACAAAGGTGGTGAGCGCTCCCCCGCCACCTATCCCGATGCGGTTGCCAACCCGCAGCTTCTCCACCTCCACGCAATCGATCAGCACCGAGTCCTCATGGTCGTGCAGGCGGTAAGGCGTGCCGTCCAGCTTGAGGAAGACGTCGCCGCTGCGCAGGGCGATAGGCTGGGGACTGTCGGGCGTGGCCAGGATCGCCGAGCCGCGCACCACCAGCACGAAGCTGATGCCGGGCTCGCCCGGCGAGCGCACGCCCCACGGCGCGCTCGCGTCCATCCGCGTGAAACTCGCGGCGCGGATGCGCAGCCCGGTGAGGATGTCGGTCAAGGGATCCATGATTTCTCTACTTTGGACGATCAGGCAATAGATATGGACTTTTCGCGATTGTGAGTCCCGATTGATGTCCATATTATAGACGTCATCGAACCCAATGGAGTCAACCATGGATGCAATGAAGACAGTTGTGATGAACCACATCGGCGATATCGACGCGCTGGCCGTGGCGCTGCGCCCGGTCCCGGTCGCCGGCGCCGGAGAAGTGCTGGTGCGGATCGCCGCCGCCGGCGTCAACTTCATGGATATCGGCGTGCGCCAGGGCATGGCGTGGAACGAGATGCCCAATCCGAAGATCCTCGGCGTGGAGGGCGCGGGCCGCGTGACCGCGCTGGGCGAAGGCGTGACCGGCTTCACCGTCGGCCAGCGCGTGGCCTGGGTCTATGCGCCCGGCAGCTATGCCGAGCAGATCGCCATCCCGGCCACCTCGCTGGTGCCGGTGCCGGACCACATCAGCGACCAGACCGCCGCCGCGGTGATGATGCAGGGCCTGACCGCCAGCCATTTCGCCACCGATTTCCATCCCACCCAGCCGGGCGAGATCGCGCTGGTGCACGCGGCGGCCGGCGGCCTCGGCCTGCTGCTGACGCAGATCGTCAAGCTGCGCGGCGGCCTGGTGATCGGCCGGGTGTCGTCCGCCGACAAGGTGGAGGCGGCCAAGGCGGCCGGCGCCGACCATGTCATCGTCGACGACGGCGGCAACTTCGCCGGGGAGGCGCGCCGGCTGTCGGGCGGCGACGGCGTGCACGTGGTGTTCGACGGCTCCGGCCCGGCCACCTTCCAAGGCTCGCTGGACGCGCTGCGCCGCTCGGGAACCTTCTGCTGGTACGGCCCGGTGCTGGGCGGGCCGGGCCCGCTCGATATCATGAGCCTGCCCAAGAGCATCAAGCTGGGCTACGCCGTGTTCTTCGACCACATCCCGACGCCGGAACGCCTGCGCGCACGGACGGCGCAACTGTTCGACTGGATCGCCGAGGGCAAGCTCAAGGTCCACATCGGCGGCGTCTATCCGCTGGCCGACGCCGCCCGGGCCCACGCCGACATGGCGCGCCGCGCGACCACCGGCAAGCTGCTGCTGGTGCCGTGACGCGGACGACATTGCCCCGATGATATTATTGGTTTCTCATTAACTGCGTCCCCCGAACCCAGCTCACATGCTCCGTTTCATTTTCCGGCTAGGCCTGGCGGCGGCCCTCGTTTGCGGCGGTCCGCAGGCCTGGGCCCTGGACCCCGGCGTCAGCCTGCACGACTACCGCCACGACACCTGGCGCCGCAAGGATGGCGCACCGGTCAGCATCAGCGCCTTCACCCAGAGCGCCGACGGCTGGCTCTGGATCGGCACCGACCAGGGCCTGTACCGTTTTGACGGCTTGCGCTTCGAGCGCTACCAGTCGCCGGCCGGCAGGCGCCTGCTCAGCGCGCGCATCTCCACACTGAGCGCCTCACGCGACGGCGACCTGCTGGTCGGCTACGTGGACGGCGGCATCAACCTGATACGCCAGGGGGAGATCGTGCCGCTGCCGGCCTGGAACGCCGGCCGCGTGGACATGGTGTACTACCTGGTCGCCGACAACGACGGCAGCGTCTGGATCTGCACCCGTTCCGGCCTGGTGCGTTACGCCAAGGGCGTATGGCAAAGCATAGGCGCAGCCTGGGGCTTGCCGTCGAAACTGGTCAACGAAGGCACGCTGGACCAGTATGGTCAGCTGTGGGTCAACGCCGGCGGCGAGTGGTACAAGCTGGACCGCGAGGCGCGCCGCTTCCAGCCCACCGGCCGCCGCGACGAGAACGGCGCCTTCTTCTCGCCCGACGGCGCCATGTGGCGCCGCAACGGCAATATGATCGAACGGGTGGCCGCCGGGCAGCCGGGGCCGGCGCTACCGCGCCAGCAGGCCAACGGCTACCTGCTCGGACAGGACCGCGACATGTTCGACGCCGACGGCAACCTGTGGCTGCTGCACTCGCCGGACGGCATCGCCCGCGTGCGCAAGCAAGACCTGCCGCGCAGCGACCGCTACGACCCGTCGCTGCTGCCAGCCGAACGGCTGGACCAGCCCTGGCAACTCAGCAATACCCGCCTCAACGGCATGCTGGAGGATATGGAAGGCAATCTGTGGGCCATGTCGATCAACGGCCTGGAGCGCTTCCGTAACCAGCGCATCCGCACCATCGCCCTGCCCAGGGACGTGGAATTGGCCGTGCTGGCGGCCGACGGCCAGCGCCGCATCTGGGTCGGCGCAGAAAGCCTGGACCAGCTGTGGGACGCGGCCGGCGCGCCGGCGCCACCCGCGCGCGTAGGCGCGCGCCGCATCGCCGTGACCGGCCGCGACGGCGCCATCCTGAGCGCCGGCCCGCAGGGCATCGAACACCGCCGCGATGGCAAAGTCACGCTGCTGCCGCTGCCGCCCGCTTGCCCGGGCGTGCGGCCACGCGACGTCAACCGCCTGGCCGAGGACAGGGTATCGATCTGGGCCAGCATCCGCCATTGCGGCCTATTCCGCTACCGCGACGGCACTTGGCACGACGGCGTCGAATTGGGCATCCCTCGCCTTGAACGCGTCATCACCGCCGACCGCGACGGCGCCATATGGATAGGCTACCAGGACGGCGGCGTGCTGCGCTACCTCGACGGCAAAGTGACCCGCTACGCGCTGGCCGACGGCGGCAGCCTGGGGCCGCTGCAACTGATCAACACCGAACAAGAGGTGCTGATCTCCGGTGGCGACGGCATGGCCGTGCTGCGCGACGGCCGCTTCGAGCGCCTGCACGCGGCCGAGCCGGATGTGCTCAACAACGTGGTCGGCGTGGTGATCCTGCCCAACGGCGACCGCTGGCTGCACACCGGCATGGGCATGGCGCACGTGGTGGCGGCCGACTGGCGCGTCAGCATGGCTGATCCGCGCCGGCCGCTGCGCATGGAGATCCTGGACGCGGCGCAAGGCTACCCCGGCGCGCCGACGATTGCCGCTCCCCTGCCGAACGGCGCGCTGGACGACGCCGGCAAGATCTGGTTCTCCGCCAGCGACGGCATCGGCGTGCTCGACACGACCCGCGACTACCGCAACCGGCTGGCGCCGTCGCTGCAGGTCGCGGCCGTCAGCGTCGACGGCCGCCGCTACGCGCCGCAGCCGGGCCTGCGCTTGCCGCAGCATCCGATGCGGCTCGACATCGCCTTCGCCGCGCTCAGCCTGACCATCCCGGAGCGGATGCAGGTCTGGTACAAGCTCGACGGTGTGGACCGCGACTGGCAGATGGCCGGCATGCGCCGCAACGCCAGCTACGCCAACCTCGGCCCCGGCGGCTACCGCTTCCGCGTCAAGGCGGCCAACGCCGACGGCGTCTGGAACGAGACCGGCGCCACGCTGGACTTCACCATCGAGCCCGGCTTCACGCAGACCGTCTGGTTCTACCTGCTGTGCGCGGGCGCGACGGCCGCGCTGGCGTACGGCCTGTACCGGATACGCATGCGCCAGCTGCTGGCGCGCCTCAACGCGGTGCTGGCCGCGCGCCTGCTGGAGCGCGAACGCATCGCCCGCGCGCTGCACGACAGCCTGCTGCAAAGCATGCAGGCGCTGGTGCTGCGCTTCAGCGCACTGCAGCGCTCGCTGCCATCCGACAGCGCGGCGCACCAGCAGATGGAAGCGCTGCTGAGCGACGCCGACAGCGTCATCATCGAGGGCCGCAACGCGGTGATGGACTTGCGCCTGGCCAGCGTACACGGCGGCGACATCGCGCTGGTGTTCAACCGCCTGGTCGAGCGCCTGCGTGCCGCGCACCAGCCGGCCATTGAACTGCAGGTGCGCGGCGCGCGCCGCAAGCTCGATCCGCTGGCGTGGGAGGAGGTGTACCAGATCGGCGCCGAGGCCTTGCACAACGCCTGCCGCCACGCGCGCGCCAGCCACATCGGCATGACGCTGGACTACGGCGCGCAGGAGTTTGTGCTGACGGTGCGCGACGACGGCGAGGGACTCGCCGAGCATCTGCTGCAGGGCGGCAGCAAGGAGGGCCACTGGGGACTGGTGGGCATGCGCGAGCGCACCGCCGCGCTGCATGGCACGCTGGCGTTCAGGCCGGCGGCCGGCCACGGATTGGAAGTCGAGCTGCGCGTCCCTGCCGCGCACGCCTACGATCGCGCGCCCCGGCCGGCGTGGTGGCGGCGCCTGCTGCGCCGTTAGAAGCGCACGCCGGGCGGCAGCCGTCCGCCCTCGCCCATGCCGATGATGCCGCGCTGTATGCCGAGCAGCACCGCGTGGGTGCGGTCGTTCGCGTGCATCTTGGCCAGCACGTTTTTCATGTGGGTCTTGATCGTGCCTTCGGACAGGCCCAGCTGGTCGCCGATCTTCTGGTTGGTGTTGCCGACCGCTGCCAGCCGCAGCACCTCGATCTCGCGCGGGCTCAACGTTTCGGTGTGCATCTGCTCGGCCAGCGCGCAGGCCACCGACGGCAGGATGCGGCGGCGGCCGCTGTGCACGCTGAGTATGGTCTCGTGCAACTCGTGCCGCACCGCGCTCTTGAGCATGTAGCCGACCGCGCCGGCCCGGATCGCCTGCGCCGCGTGGGCGTCGCCCTCGTACGTGGTCAGCACGATCACGCGCGCGGACGGCGCGTCGCGGCGGATGGCGGCGATGGCCTCGCTGCCGTGCATGTCGGGCAGTTGCAGGTCCATCAGCGTGACGTCGGGCCGCAAACGGCGGTGCAACTCGACCGCCTCGGCGCCGCTGCCTGCCTGGCCCACCAGCCGCACTTCCGGCATGGTCTCCAGCGCGCTGGCCACGCCTTCCAGGAAGATCGGATGGTCGTCCACCACCAGGACGGTTATCTGTGCTTGCATCATGCTTCCCTCTTTCGGCAGACCTGAAAACCGACACTTTGCCATAAAAACCACTGCCCTTCACCTACCCGATCGGATGAGGAAGCGCTATCGATATCTGAGGATTTCACGCCGGCCGCCGTCTCCTACACTGCCCTCGTTGTCTTTTTTTCACCCGACCCCGAGGAGCTTCCCATGAAACACCGCAACGCCACACTCGCCGCCACCCTGGCCCTGTCGCTGGCCGCCCTGGCCGGCAGCGCCCACGCCGCCGATGCCGCCAAGCCCGCCGAGCAAAAGAAACCGACCGAGAAATGCTACGGCGTCTCCAAGGCCGGCCAGAACGATTGCGCTGCCGGCCCAGGCACCAGCTGCGCCGCCACCTCCAAATCCGACTACCAAGGCAACGCCTGGGTGCTGGTGGACAAGGGCACCTGCACCAAGATCAAGACCCCGAAAGGCTACGGCTCGCTGACGCCGCGCTGAGCATCGCCGTGAATCTCGCTCAGCTGCAAAGCGATTTCGGCGCCTGGCTGGTGGCGCCGTCCGCCGCGCTGGCGCGCCGCCTGGGGCCGGACGCCAGGCTGACGGTGTACCAGAACAACTACCGCAGCCAGCTGGCCGGCTGCCTCGAGCATTCGCATCCGCTGCTGCGGCAATGGATGGGCGAGGAGGCGTTTCGCGGTGCGTCGGTGCGCCACATCGACGCCCATCCGCCGCACGGCTGGACGCTGGACGCCTACGCCGACGGCTTCCACGCCACGCTGGCGGCGGCCTATCCGGACCATCCGGACCTG